>Ga0137308_100014_pt1 | contig 283833 bp, 217 predicted proteins | sample Inofrocosms_June_FD_97181 | JGI IMG/M metagenome (GOLD analysis project Ga0137308, IMG submission 97181) | Mouse cecal microbial communities from Vienna, Austria - N-Acetylneuraminic and N-Acetylglucosamine D2O microcosms_June | ecosystem: Host-associated > Mammals > Digestive system > Large... | reverse complement strand
TGCCTTATTAAGTTCTTTCATGTTTTTTACGTGTATTGCCATTATGTCTTATCCTTTCCGATTTATATTTGAACATAAAAATAGACACACATACTTATATTTCTATCAGCATATGTGCCTATGCAGACATTCAAATATTCCACTAAATATAAACTCTTACTTCAATCTTTCTACTTGAAAAACCTGCCTTTACCCTATGGCTTGTCCTTTGTAAATCGTACATTTCTTACCAAATTTCAGTTTTTTCATGTATACCTATCCGAGTACCCACCCTCCCGTCATAAAGAACGTCACCTTCACATTGTGTTTTTTGAGCGTCTCCAGAATGCGTGACGTGTCTTCATTCCCCCAGGCCGCGTCAAAGCTCAGCGCTACCTGCTTCTTATCCGTCTCTACACAGTAGATGGGCAGTTCCCTGCCGCCAACGGAACTGCTCACCGTGATGGAGTCCGGCAGAAATCTCACAATTCCCTGAATCAGCGCCACCGCCGCCAGAAGAAAAGCCGCCGATTTCGCCGTCTGCACTGCCACATTTTTCAGGAACAGTTCCCGCTTGTGCTCTTCCTTGGTCTGTGTTCTCTCCGCTGCGCTCACGGAGCCGCAGTATTGCCCACACCCTCTCTGCCGCTGTCTCTCGGCATTCCATGCCTCCACTTTTTCCGGCTCAGGCCAGGCGCCCGCAGTCCGCCCCCTGTGCTCCCTCTGTATTTTATTTTCCAGTTCTCCCATTGCCAGCTTAAACTTATCGCTCCACTTCCTCTTCTCCGCCATAACAGTCTCCCGCTTTTTATTCTATGTTCAAATATATGCGGGAAACACGCAAATTTTGTATTTGTTTTCCCTGTAATGCGGGAAATCTGCCAGATGCCGCCAATCTCAGAAAGGAGTCCGGGGCGTAGAAAAAGGCAGCCTCACAGAGAAGCCGCCTTCACGTTCTGCATCATTCTATTCCCGTTCAATTATATTTCTGACAATGCCGCCTCATCTGCCACTACCGTGACGTCACCGTGAAGCTGCAGTACAGATGCCTGCACATCCGGCGCGATCTCCCCATAGATCACCTTTTTCAAAATGGGCGCCTTGTCTGCCCCGCTTACCACCACAAGAATCTTTTTCGCCTGCATAATGGTTTTGATGCCCATCGTATATGCCTCCTTGGGCACTTCCTCCTCAGAAGCGAAAAAGCGCCGGTTAGCCTTGATCGTGGACTCTGCCAGTTTTACGCAGTGGGTCTGCGCCTTGAAAATGGGGCCGGGCTCATTAAACCCGATATGCCCGTTGTGTCCAAGTCCGAGGAGCTGCAGATCCACACCGCCGGTTTCCGCAATCACTCTGTCGTAGTCCTGGCAGGCTTTCGCGCTGTCGGGTTCCATGCCGTCCGGCAGAAAAGTCCGCTTCAGGTCGATATTTACCTTGCTAAACAGATTGTCGTGCATAAAATAGTAATAACTCTGCTCATTGTCCCGGCTGATACCACGGTACTCGTCCAGATTCACCGTTGTTATGCCCGAGAAATCCAGATCCCCTTCCTGATAATGGGAAACAAGCTGCCCATAAACACCTATGGGTGTGGAACCTGTAGCCAGACCCAGAACACAGTTCGGTTTCATAATCATCTGCGCCGAGATGATGTTTGCCGCCTTACGGCTCATGTCGTCATAATCTTTCGCTCTGATGATCTTCATATTATTTTCCGTTTCCTCCTTTACTATTCCCGCATACAAGAGGCGGAGGCCCTAAGGACCCCCGCCCTGCCGGGCATCATTCATGCAAACCCCTTCATATGCCCGGCCTTAAGCCGATACGGCCAATCATTACAGCATCTTCTTCATTTCATCCGCCACAAACTGCACCTTGGTGCCTACAATAACCTGCACCGCAGTCTTGCTCGGTCTCATAACGCCTGCCACACCTGCAGACTTGATCTTCTTTTCATCTACCTGTGTATAGTCGTTAATTTCCAGACGGAGTCTTGTAATACAGTTGTCAAGAGACTTCACATTGCCCTTACCGCCGAGGCCTTCCAGAATAATGGAAGCCACCTGCGTAAAATCGTTGTTGGACAGAACCGCTTTCTTCTCTGCCTCTAAATCGTCGTCCTCTCTGCCGGGTGTCTTCAAATCAAACTTCACGATAGCGAAGCGGAACACCACATAGAATACTGCGAATGCCGCAAGGCCCAGAGGAAGAATCAGCCATGTGCTCTGTGCTGCCGGCAGGGATGCCGAGAACAGAAGGTCGGTTGCGCCTGCCGAGAAGCTGAAGCCTGCACGGAAGCCGAGCAGTACGGTAACCGTTGTGAAAATTCCGTAAAGCAGTGCATAAATCACATACAGCATAGGGGCAAGGAACATGAACGCAAACTCGAAAGGTTCTGTAACGCCGCAGACAAAGGAACAAACTGCCGCAGATGCAACCAGACCGACCGCCACTTTCTTTTTGTCGCTCTTCGCGGTGTGGATCATGGCCAGCGCCGCACCCGGAATACCGAACATCATACAAGGGAAGAATCCGGACATGTACATACCAAGGCTCCAATCAACATCCGCACTTGTCTGACCTGCCCAGAAATGGGTCAGATCGCCGAGACCGATGGTGTCAAACCAGAACACGTTGTTCAGTGCATGGTGCAGACCTGTGGGAATCAGCAGACGGTTCAGGAAAGCGTAAATACCTGCACCGATTGCACCCATTCCAACAATACCCTGACCTACTGCAATCAGCGCGCCGAACACAACAGGCCATATGAAGAGCAGAACTGCCGATACAAGGATGGATACCACACCTGAAATAATAGCTACACAACGCTTGCCGCTGAAGAAGGACATCCAATCCGGCAGCTTTGTGGACTTAAATCTGTTGTAGCAGGAAGCGCCGATCACGCCTGCAAGAATACCGATAAAAGGATTTCCTATTTTCGCAAAAGCAAGTGACTTATTGGCGTCATCTGCGATGGAAGGCATCAGCGTCGTAACTGTGCCTACTGCCAGCAGGTTCGTCATCATCAGCCAGGATGCCAGCGCCGCAAGACCTGCCGTGCCGTCATGGTCATCTGCCATACCTACACCTACACCGATAACAAAAAGCCACGCCATGTTGTCGATCAGGGCACCGCCGGCCTTCACAAGGAAGAATCCAAGAAGGCTTAAAAATCCTGTCCCGGCGATGTCACCGCCCTGCATTGTCTCCGGACACAGCGCATATCCGATTCCCATCAAAATACCGCAGATCGGCAGACACGCCACCGGCAGCATCAGGGATTTTCCCAGTTTCTGTAAATATTTCATCATAAGCACTACCTCCCAATTATTTTATAAGTTTTCTTCAAAGAATTTAGCGAGCGCTTCATACGCGGCATCTTCATCCTCGCCCTCAATACGGCAGACAACCTCCGCACCCTGCTTGATTCCGAGCCCCATCAGCATAATCAGCTTTTTCGCCTCAGCGCTTTTCCCTTCGGACTCGATCGTAATCCTGCTGGCAAACCCGCCCGCTTTCTTTACCAGCAGACCTGCAGGTCTGGCATGCAGCCCCACCGGATCCTTGATTACATAAGTAAAATCCCTCATTTCTTTATCCTCCCTCCTTAAATTTTTATATGATCCCCCGGAAGCTCACCTATATCCGGGAGCATATTTACGGCAGCTCCCTCACCGCTCTGCGTACCTTGAGTACCGCCGAGGCAGCAACGCTCAGCTCATCCACACCGATCTTCAAAAACCACTCCGTAAGTTCTGTGTCCGCACCAAGCTCCCCGCAGATGCCCACCCAGATACCCGCCTCGTGAGCATTCTTCACGGTCATCTCGATCAGCCGCAAAAGCGCCTCGTGATGCGTATCACAGATCCCTTCCAGCTTCTGGTTCTGACGGTCTACCGCCAGTGTATACTGTGTGAGATCATTCGTTCCGATACTGAAAAAGTCCACTTCCTTCGCCAGCTTATCGGAAATCACAGCCGCCGCAGGAGTCTCGATCATAATGCCAAGTTCCGCCTCACCCACCGAAAATCCGTCTTTTGCAAGATCCTCTTTCACCATCTCCACAATCTGTTTAATCCGCTGTACCTCATCCACAGATACAATCATGGGGAACATGATGGCCAGCTTTCCATGAACCGCCGCGCGGTATAGCGCTTTTAGCTGGGTGATAAAAATCTCCTCCCGGTCCAGACAGATGCGGATTGCCCGGTAACCGAGCGCCGGATTTTCCTCCGGCTCCAGTCCAAAGTAATCCACCTTCTTATCCGCCCCGATATCCATTGTGCGGATTACCACTTTTTTTCCTTCCATCTTTTCGAGGACAGCCTTATAACTCTTATACTGCTCCTCCTCGGACGGAAACGTCTCTCTGCCCAGATAGAGGAACTCGCTTCTGAAAAGGCCGATGCCACCGGCGTCCGCCGCGCAGGCCGCATCCGCGTCCTCCACATTTCCGATATTTGCAAAAATGTCTATCCGCTTCCCGCTCTTTGTGATGTTATCCTGCCCTTTCAGTTTCTCAAGCGCCTCCAGATCCGCCACCCACTGGTTTTTCCGCACGACCTTCCGGGACAGGATCTCCTCCTCCGGCTCCACCACAAACTCGCTCTCAAATCCATCCACCACACAAGTCTTCCCGTGCAGCTCATCCGAAAGAGCGATGTCCACGTTCACCAATGCCGGCAGATTCATGCTTCTCGCCAGAATCGCCGTGTGGGAATTGGCCGATCCTTTCACCGTCACAAATCCGAGTATTTTCTTTTTGTCAAGCTTTACCGTCTCACTGGGCGTCAGATCCTCCGCCACAATCACCACCGGCTCTTCGGAATTGATCTCCTCTTCCGGCAGATCCAGAAGAATGCGGATCACTCTCTGGGAGATATCCCGGATATCCGCCGCCCGCCCTCTCATATACTCGTCATCCATAGATGCAAACAGCTCCGCAAACTGTGTGCCCGCATGATTTACCGCGTACACTGCGTTATATCCGCTCTCAATCTCCCCTGCGGCAGTTTCCAGATAGTCCTCATCCTCCAAAAGCATCTTATGTACGTCAAAGATAGCGGCATGATCTTCGCCCACATTTTGCAGGGCCTCGTCATAGAGTCTTGTAAGCTGCGCCTTCGCCCTGTCCACAGCCTCCAGAAACCGTTCCTTCTCGGCCGCCGCATCTGCCACTTTCTCATCCGTCACCTGAATATCTACCTTTTTATAAAGGTATACCCTTCCTATGGCAATTCCCCTCATCACGCTTTTTCCAACGTATTTATCCATCCCCACCTCCGTAATGCCAGAACTTCTATTTCTTGAGATTCAATACGACGTCACCGGCCTCCACGGCCTGAACCTCCGCCATCGCGATTTCCGCAAACTCTTCCGTATTGCAGACAATAACCGGCGTAATGGTATCATATCCGGCCGCCTTGATCTGCTCCAGATCAGCCTCCAGAAGCAGATCCCCCTTCTTGATCTGCTGTCCTTCCTCCACATGTATGGTAAAATGTTTCCCGTTCAGTTTCACCGTGTCCAGACCAATGTGTAAAAGCACTTCCACGCCGTCTGACGAAGTGAGCGCCGCCGCATGCCCCGTGGGGAACACCGTATTGACCGTGCCGTCCACCGGCGAGAAGAACTGATTGCCCGTGGGAATGACCGCCGCTCCCTGCCCCAGAATCCCCTCCGAAAACGTGGGATCGCTGACCTCACTCAATGGGACAAGCTTTCCGGCCGCCGGTGCAAAGATCTCAATTACTTCCTCTTTCTTTCCGCCCCCGAAGATATTTTGAAAAAGTCCCATAAACACTCTCCTTTCATAAAAAAGCCGGGCAGCCGCGCGCCCGATTCTGGTTAAAGCTCCGCGTTCTGAAAATCCATAATTATTCGCCTGCCATCTTTACCATATATACAGAACGCGAAAGTCCATCCTTTTTTTACATTTTTGCTAATTTTTCCTCTGTTCGTTTCTATCACTATAGCATTTTATACAATTTGTGTCAACAATATAAAATATTTGTCGTTGTATTATCTTTATTTCTTTGCATTTTAGGACTTTTTTTGTGCATTATAGACACTTTTGGTATTTTGCATATATTTATGAAACAAAGTCAAAAAAAATCTGAAAATTTTTAAAAATTTTTTCTATAAAACCTCTTTACAAATCCGTTGAAAAGACGAAATAATAGATATAGGAAAATATGGAATAAACATATATATGACACGGATGTCAACCAACATGACAAGGAGGGCGATGACATGGGAATCAGTTTAAACGGTTTAAATTCAGGAATGGCCGACACCTACTCCACGCTGCTTGGGGGAATGAGCGGCTCTGACGGCACAGGGGGAGTGAGTTCTCTTCTGAGCGATTACGCCGCCATCAAAAACGGCAGCTACGGCAAGATGATGAAATCTTACTATGCGAAGCTTGAAAAGCAGGAGGCAGAGGAATCCGGCGAAACCGATCAGAAAAAAGCCGGAAAAATCAAGGACAGCGCGTCCGCTTCTGCCGCGGCATCCCTTTACAAATCCGCCTCTGCACTCGGTTCTTTGAACTATGATGACCGCAGTGAGGAAAACATCGGCAAAATCACGGATTCGGTTTCCGCTTTTATCAAGGATTATAACAGCCTGATGAAGAGCGCTTCCAAAAGCGACAATACTACGGTACAAAAACAGGCGGAATCTTTGTATAACTCCTACTACAGCAATTACAAGCTCTTCGCCAAGGTCGGCATTACCTTAAACTCCGACAAGACCCTCTCTTTCGACGAGGATTCCATGAAGAAAGCGCTTGCCGACACGGAACATGGAAACGGCGCTACGGTGAAGACACTGTTCGGCGGCATCGGCTCTTTCGCCGACAAAGCGGTCGATAAAGCAAGCCGGATTTACAGGGCTGCCGGCGACGGCGAGTCCGTTACCTCCTCCAAGGCTAAGTACGCGGGTGTAGGCTCATCGACGAGCACCTCCTCCACAAAGGATAAAGACAAAAACAAGACCGTGACGGACGCTTCCTCAGCCGACGCTGCCAATACACTCTACAAGTCCATTGAGAAATTGAGTACCATGAATATCAGCAACAGCAACAAGGACGAGGTCTACAAAGCGTTCTCCTCCTTCGTGGAAGATTACAATGCGCTGATCAAGAACACCGATAAGAGCACCAATTCCAACGTAGTCAATCAGGCAGGCTACTTAAAGAATATCGTAAGCGGCAGCAAGAGCGCCTTCTCCAGAATCGGTGTTACCATAAATTCCGACAAGACGCTGTCTCTCGACGAGAAGAAGTTTAAAGATGCGGATATGAGCGGTGTCAAAAATCTTTTCAAAGGTGTTTACTCCACCGCAGAGAAGATGACCGACAGAGTCAATCAGATTTACCGCTACGCAACCCAGGGAGATTCTCTTTCGAAGAAAACTTACAACAACGGCGGAGGCGGCGTCAATGTACCGACCATGGGGTCTATGGTGGACACCATTCTCTGACAAACGAAGCGTCAATCCAATGACGCGCAAAGGGACGGAACCAGTGATTCGGTTCCGTCCCTTTTTTGTGCATTTTATAAGCAGCTTCCCATCCGAAAAGGCGCACATCGTTCTTCTCACGTTTTTCCCGCCGCCGTCTTACGCGAAAGGATTTTCTGTCGGATACGGTACGCTCTTCGGCTGGTTGTAGCCGATCTCGCTCACGTCCACACCGATATACTTAAATACCTCGAACAGTGCCTTGCCGAAGTGGCCGAAAGCAACCGCGCCGTGGTGCGGGTAATTCTTCTCAATCAGCACATGGCGGTAGAATCTGCCCATCTCCGGGATCGCGAATACACCGATGCCGCCGAAGGACTTGGTTGCCACAGGAAGCACCTCGCCCTCTGCCACATAAGCGCGGAGGATATTGTCAGCCGTGCTCTGCAGACGGTAGAAGGTGATGTTGCCGGGAACGATGTCGCCCTCGAGCGTACCCTGGGTTACTTCCTCAGGCAGGGATCTTGCCATGATCATCTGATATTCCATGCTGCACTTGGACAGCTTCTTGGAGCAGGTGTTTCCGCAGTGGAAGCCCATGAAAGTATCCGTAAACTTGTAATCGAACTTGCCCTCGATGGACTCTTTGTACATGTCCTTCGGAACGGAGTTGTTGATGTCAAGCAGCGTTACAATGTCATCGCTGACAGCTTCGCCGATAAACTCGCTCAGACAGCCGTAGATATCCACTTCACAGGATACCGGAATGCCTCTGCCGGTCAGACGGCTGTTCACAAAGCAAGGAACAAAACCGAACTGGGTCTGGAATGCAGGCCAGCACTTTCCGGCGATCGCCACATACTCGCGGTAACCTTTGTGCTCCTCAACCCAGTCGAGCAGGGTCAGCTCGTACTGTGCAAGCTTAGGCAGAATCTGGGGCTTGTTGTTGCCGTCGCCAAGCTCAGCCTCCATATCCTTCACCACTTCAGGAATACGGGGATCGTCTGCATGCTTGTTGAACGCTTCAAACAGGTCAAGTTCGGAGTTCTCTTCGATCTCCACGCCCAGGTTGTAAAGCTGCTTGATCGGCGCATTGCAGGCAAGGAAGTTGAGCGGTCTGGGGCCGAAAGAGATAATCTTTAAGCTGGAGAGCGCTGCAACCGCGCGTGCAATCGGAACAAACTCGTGGATCATGTCCGCGCAGTCCTCCGCATCGCCGACGGGATACTCGGGAATATAAGCCTTTACGTTTCTGAGCTTTAAGTTGTAGCTGGCATTGAGCATACCGCAGTACGCATCGCCCCGGCCCTGAATCAGGTCACCCTGGGACTCCTCGGCTGCAGCCACGAACATCTTCGGACCTTCGAAATGCTTCGCAAGCAGTGTCTCGGAAATCTCCGGGCCAAAGTTGCCAAGGTATACGCAGAGCGCGTTACAGCCGTTGTCCTTGATATCCTTTAATGCATTCACCATGTCGATCTCGCTCTCGATGATGCAGACAGGACACTCGTAGATGTCCGCCGCGTCATACTTCTTCTCGTAAGCCTCCACCAGGGCCTTTCTTCTGTTGATCGCCAGGGATGACGGGAAACAGTCGCGGCTTACTGCCACGATACCAATTTTTACCTTCGGTAAATTGTTCATTTTTATACCCTCCTTTAACCGGTTCTGCCGGTGTGTTTATATCGTTATACGGAGAATGCTGCCTTTGGCAGTCTCCTGAGTGAAAGTGATTAGCCAAGCAAATCCAGAGTTTCTCCGCGAAACAGCCTCCGCTGTGAACGGCCAGAACATCTTTTCACCCTACTCGCGCACGTCCAGATTCTTTCCCACAAGTCCGATGTGAGCACCCGCATCGAGACCGCCCTCCGCATGGCCGATCAGCCACTTGTTCTGCGCCGTAATCAGGGAATCCTCCCAGCCGTCATGGCTCTCTTCCAGCGGATAGTTGGTGCCTGCCGGAAGCACAATGCCTACCTTGAAGCCACCCTCGTCCGCACTGCAGGGCGCATAGTGCAGGGTCGTCGCGTAAAGCTCTACCGCCGTGCCTGCCTCCACAAGAAAAGCCTCCATCTTAGCCGTCTCATACTTGAAATCCTCGGTGATATCCTGCTGCATACCGACGATCAGCACCGCATTCGTAGCCGCCACGTTGATCTCCGAGCTTCTGTGGTACTCAATGGCGTTCAATTTATAATTGTGGCCGTTGCAGTAACCAACCTCAATGGGAAGTTCGCCGTAGGTTCTCCTCTGTAACGCCTTAGCCGCTGTCGTCTCCTCCAGCGCTTTAATGGAAGGCTCATAAGCTACTCCATCCGGCAGCGGTGTCTCCTTTTTGATCGCCTCCACCAGATCCGTGAAGTCGATCCCCTCCACGACCCTGCCATACTTACGAAATGACGGATCCGTCACTTTTTTAATCTCCATATCTTCTCTCCCTTCGCCTTGATTTCACTGTGCGTAAAATGCTTGCATTTCAAGCTCCCATGTGGGACGGAGTTGCAAAGCTACTCCCAGAGTTTCCTGGCGTCCCGTCCTATGGCAGGACGTCTTTAGAAACTCTTCTCACACCAGTTTCCCAAACAGCTCCTTGCAGGTCGGATAAATCTGCTTAAACTGCTGGTATCTCTTCTCGTATTTCTCAACAAGCGCAGGTTCCGGCTCCACCGTGTCCACAGTCTTCACGATTTTTTCTGCCGCTTCCTCCACATCCGCATACTCACCGCATGCCACCGCTGCCAGCATCGCGCCGCCCATAGCCGGCCCTTCCTCACTCTCGATCACATCCACTTTCAGGTTCATAATGTTAGCGATCATCCGTTTCCAGAGCGGGCTCTTTGCGCCGCCGCCGCAGATCTTCGTGCGCTCAATGTGAATGCCGAGCGACTTTGCCACTTCCAGGGAATCCCTCAGTGCAAAAGCCACGCCCTCCAGCACCGCCTGGGTCATGTCCGCTCTGCTCGTATCCATCGTCATACCGATAAACGTACCTCTCGCATCGGGATCGTTGTGCGGAGAACGCTCACCCATCAGATAAGGCAGGAAATACACATGGTTCTCTCCCAGCTTGTCGTCCGTGACCGCCTTCTGCTCGTCCGCATACTTCTCGGTGCCGATGATATCATCCATCCACCACTTATTGCAGGAAGCCGCACTGAGCATGCAGCCCATCAGATGGTAATGACCGTCCGCGTGGGCGAAGGCGTGAAGCGCATTAAACTTATCCACGCCGAACTTGTCGGAGGATATGAAGATGGTGCCGCTTGTGCCCAGTGAGATATTGCACATGCCGTCTCCCACGGTGCCTGTTCCCACAGCCGCCGCCGCATTGTCGCCGGCGCCGGCCGCCACTTTCACATTTTCGGAAATACCAAGCTCCGCCGCAATCTCGGGAAGCACCGTACCCACGGTCTCGTAGCTCTCGTAAATCTTCGCAAGCTGTTCTTCCTTTACGCCGCAGATCTCACACATCTCCTTCGACCAGCAGCGGTTTTTCACATCAAACAGAAGCATGCCGGAAGCGTCGGAAACGTCCGTGCAGTGCACCCCTGTCAGTTTGTAAGCAATATAGTCCTTGGGGAGCATGATCTTTTTGATCCTTGCAAAATTCTCGGGCTCCTTATTCTTCACCCAGAGAAGCTTGGGCGCCGTAAACCCGGTAAAAGAAATGTTCGCCGTATACTCAGACAGCTTATCCTTCCCGATCTCGTTGTTCAAATAATCGCACTCTTCCGTTGTTCTTCCGTCATTCCAGAGAATTGCGGGACGGATTACCTCGTCCTTGTCATCCAGAATCACAAGCCCGTGCATCTGTCCGCCAAAACTGATCCCGGCAATCCGGCTCTTGTCCACATCCGAGGTCAGCTCCTTGATGCCCGCGATGCTCTGCTCATACCAGTCTTCCGGCTTCTGCTCAGACCACCCCGGATGCGGAAAATACAGCGGATACTCCTTCGACACAATATTGACGATTTTGCCGTTTTCCTCCATCAGAAGCAGCTTCACTGCGCTGGTTCCCAAATCTACCCCAATATAAAGCATGTTAATCCTCCCATTCTTCTGCTTTGGATAAAATTTCCGTGCCCGTGCACGATCCTTCTGTTTCCATGATAAGCCGTCCGGCCGATAAAAGCAATACCGTATCTGTTTTTCGTAATATTACACAAAATGTGGCGGAACGCATTGTCTATTTCCACTTGATATGCTAAAGTGAAGAGCGCGAGAAATACTTCTAATTATAATTCAGCAGCAAAGGCTGCATCACAAAGTCAGCTACGCTGACTTGGAAGCACTAAATCTCGCACAGGAGAATGCCTGAAAACCAGCATGCTCCGCACTGTTATCAATATTAAATCTAAGAAAAGGAAATCCTGCTATGGCAACCATCAAGGAAATCGCCGCCCTCGCGGGCGTATCAAGGGGCACGGTGGACCGCGTCTTAAACCACCGCGGCGATGTCAATCCCCAGACAGAAGAAAAAATTATGAAGATTGTCCGCGCCCTCGACTATAAGCCAAACAAAGCGGGCATCGTTCTCGCCGCCCAGAAAAAGAACCTGAAACTGGGCGTTGTTCTGCTGGGCATCGGCAATCCTTTCTTTGAGGACGTTCTCTCCGGCGTGCATGAAAAGGCGGAAGAACTTGCCGGCTATAACTGCAGTGTCCTCATCCGGCAGACCGAGTACAGCTTGCAGCAACAGCTCGACGCTATAGAAGAGCTGCTTTCGGAAGGCATCAACGGCCTTGCCATCTCCCCATACAACGACAGCGCCGTGCGCGAAAAGATCAACAGCCTCGGCAGCTGCGGGATTCCTGTCGTAACATTAAATACAGATATCGAAAATTCCAGCCGCCTGGCCTATGTAGGCAGCAACTTTTACCGTTCCGGGGAAGCCGCCGGCGGCCTGATGCGCCTGATGACAAAAGACTGCGTGCATGTCGGCATCGTCTCCGGCTCCCAGAATATTCTCTGCCACACGGAGCGAATCGCCGGTTTCGCCCATATCGCCGAAGCCCATCCCCATATCCGCATCGTGGAGACGGTCAACAGCAACGACGACGACCAGATCAGCTTCGAACTGACAAGCAGACTTCTCTCGGACCACCCCGAAATCAACGCCTTTTATTTCACTGCGGGCGGCGTATACGGCGGCTGCCGTGCCATCGAGTCCTCTGCGAGAAAAGATGACACAGTTGTCATAACAAATGATCTCGTTCCCACCACCCGGGAATATATGGAAAAAGGACTGATCGCAGCCACCATCTGCCAACAGCCCTTTCAACAGGGTTCTCTCCCCCTCACCATCCTGTTTGCCTATCTGACCACGGGAGAAATGCCCGCCTCGGAGAACAATTATGTGGATGTGGACATACGAATCAGGGAGAATCTGTAGTCTGCAGAAAGTCTTTCTCAAACTGCCCCGCCGATGTGGGTTTCCCAAAGTAAAATCCCTGTATCATATCCGGCTTGGTAGCCATCATTTTGGAGAGCTCTTCCTTCTCCTCAATTCCCTCCATGCAGACCACCGAACCCAGGCTGTGCACCATATCTATGATATGGCTTATGATATTGAAATCATATTCATTCTTGAGCGCCTGTACCACAAAACTTCTGTCAATCTTTACCGTCTTGGCATCAATCTCCTTCAGATAACGCATATTGGAATAGCCTGTGCCGAAATCATCCAGCGCCAGGTCTATCTTTCTCGACTTCAGATCCTTAAACAGCTCCTTGATGCGGTCGTTTGTCTCAATGTAACCGCTCTCCGTCAGCTCCAGAACCAGACTTTCCGGATCCAGTCCCACTTCCTGTATACAATGCTCCACATCCCGCATCATATCGCTCTTATAGAGCTGCACATAAGATAAATTCACATTGATGTGAAATTCAGGTATATACTCTTTCCACTTTTTACATGTCCGCGCCGCCTCCCAGAGCACATACTGCCCGATCGGAATAATCAGGCCGCTCTCCTCCAGAATCGGAATGAAAACCGCCGGAGACACACTGCCGTACTTCTCATTCCTCCAGCGAAGCAGCGCCTCCGCACCGATCAGCCTATAATCCGCAGCAGACACAATGGGCTGATAATACACTTCAAATCCCCTGAAATCATGGTTGATATCCTGTCTGAGCGACTTGCGGATATCGAGCCTTTCCAGATATACATCGTAAGCCCTGCGGTCAAATACCGTCATCTGGTTTCTGCCGTTTCGTTTCGCCTCATTTAAGGCAAACTCCGTAAACCGCATGAGCTCCTCCACGGTCCTGCCTGAAAAATCTTCCGCCAGCACCCCTGCGGACACCGTATAAAACCGACTGTATTCCTTATTTTTGACCATATCGGCTATGGTCTTCTGAATCTGTTTGTAAATGTGATCGGGATCCTGCCCTGTGCCTTCTCCGATGTCCACAATCATAAACTCATCGGCAACCAGGCGATACACGTCCACGCTCTCTGACACATTCTTCAGAATGCACTCTGCCAGCTCCCGCAAAACCTCATCACCGGCTTCCACACCTTCTTTTTCGTTGATCTCTTTAAAATTGTCAATACCGATGCGCATCAGATAGCGGATGGATTCCGGGTTATCCCGGAGCGTCGATTCCATGTTGAGCCGGAGTCTCGCTTCACGGCGAAGCCCTGTTATATTGTCGGCTTTCGCCTTCTTCCCCATCTCGCTGACAGTGCCGATTAAGAGTCTGTGCCCTTCCGCACCCGTCACCACCGTTCCCCGGCAGCTGATCCAGACTACCCGGCCCATACGGTCCAGCCAGCGGTATTCCAGCGCATGGGTGTCTTTTTCTCCGGAACGGCATTTTTCCAGATCCACCGACAGCATCTCATAATCCGCAGGATATATCACGCTTTTCAACGTCTCCGAACAGTCTTCGATCACAATAGAGTGGAAGGGAAACCGCTTCGTCGCCTTCTCCGCCACCATATAAGTATCCACAGTCAAATCAAGAATAAACATATAAGTGTCAGAAGACTGCTGCAAAATTTCAATGACTGCCCTAATCTGCTCCAACGACATACCCTGTAATGCACTCAGATAATTCATCTATATCCCGACGTTTCCCCCAACATCTGGGACGCCGGTTTCACCTCCTTCCCCTCTTTTTTGTATTTTTATTCTTTCATTATACTGCCCTGCCTTTTTCTTGTCAAACTCTTTCTTGTGTATGTTGCATAACTCTACACAATTTACTATTTTCTATTTTGTATAATATATACAACTAATTTACATAATATCCCCTGTACTACCCGCATAAGTTAGAGCATCTACGATCCAAAATATCCCATTTACAGTCATTGCACAGTTTTTTCCATATCCGAAATTAGTTTACATAACTTTATATAAAACCGTTCTATACAAAGACCTGCGGTTTTGATATACTTGCAGTATACAGGCCGGATACCGCCCCGCCTGCGGCATTGGGCAGGTCGCAGCGCCGGTATGTGCGGCAGTGGAAATCTGACATTTGAAAGGATCAGTGTGAAATCATATGAATATGAATGTGAATAAGAAAAAGGCAGTCGTCTCCCTCGGACATGAGGCGCTTGGTTATACCACTCTGGAGCAGTGGGATGCAGTCAAAAAGACTGCCAAAGCTCTTGCAGATCTTGTGGAAGCCGATTACCAGCTCACCATCACCCACAGCAACGGCCCCCAGGTCAGCATGATCCATAAAGCCATGACGGAGCTGCGGCGGGTTTACACCGACTACACTCCCGCTCCCATGTGCGTCTGTTCTGCCATGAGCCAGGGCTATGTGGGGTACGATATCCAGAACGCGCTGCGTGCCGAACTTCTGGGCCGCGGCATCGTAAAGACTGTCAGCACCATTTTGACTCAGGTGACCGTAGACCCCTATGATGAAGCCTTCTATGCCCCCACGAAAGTAATCGGCCGCTATATGTCCGCAGAGGATGCGGAAATGGAAACGAAAAAGGGAAATTATGTGAAGGAGGAATCCGGCAAGGGATTCCGCCGTGTGGTTGCGGCGCCCCGCCCGATTGCTATCGTGGAGATTGACGCCATCCGCGCACTGACCGAAGCGGACCAGGTGGTGATCGCCTGCGGCGGCGGCGGTATTCCCGTGATAGAGCAGAACCATGTGCTTAAGGGTGCGTCCGCCGTGATAGAAAAAGACGCCGTGGCAGGAAGACTGGCCGCCAGCCTCCAGGCTGACGAATTGATGATCCTGACAGGCGTACCCTGCGTATACCTAAATTTCGGAAAACCCGATCAGTCGGAAATCCCCGCCCTCACCATAGCAGAGGCAAAAGAATTGTGCGCACGAGGCCAGTTTGAAGCCGGAACCATGCTGCCGAAGATTGAAGCAGCCATCGCTTATCTGGAAGAAAACCCTGATGGAAAAGTATTAATCACTTCCCTCGGAAATGTCAAGGAAGCCCTGAAAGGCCGAAGCGGCACGGTGATCACCGCATAACATGCGGGCCGTTCGCCTTTTCACTTCCCACTTTCTCACTTCCGCTTCGCTTCCCCGAGCGCCAGCAGAAGCGCCCCGATTATAATGCAGAAGTCGGATATGTTGAACACAATCCCGCGAAGCCGCCTGTTTTTCACGGGAAAGCTGACATAATCCACCACATATTTCCTTGCCAGGCGGTCGTAAGTGTTGCTGTAAGCGCCGCCTAGCAGAAGGGTCAACCCTGCCTTGAGGGCAGAGTTTCCCCGAAAGCTGAATGTGGAGAGGAAAATCACCGTCATAAACAGTGTCAGTCCGAGTGAAAGCATGGCCACGACCCTCTGTTTCCCTTCTCCGATATCCAGAAAAGCGCCTTTGTTATGGTATCTCTTGATTAAAAGTCTTCCCTCACAGAAGGGTTTCTCCTCCCCCTCCTCCATGTTCTTTTCGATATGATTTTTTACAAGCAGATCCAGCATAAAAATCCCAAATGCCAGAGCTGCAAAGCCGATGACTGCCATAACACCCCTCCCGCCTTTTTCTGTCTATCAATCGTTTACGCCGTCGCCGCCGCTAAGGCGCGGAGGCAGATTCAGATTCTTCCTTCTCAAAACTGCCGGATCACCCGCAGGCTCCTTTGCAGCGTAATCCAAAGCGGATGCGGAACCTTGTTGGTCCGAAGCGCCAGATACCCCTCCCTGAAGGATATCAGGTAATTCTTAAGCCCCGCATTGCTGGTGCCTCCGTAGAACATGGCCACCAGAACCTCCGGCACATAAGCCAGCTTGTTTTCCGGCTCCTTCAGGAAACGCACCATAAACTCGTAGTCCGCCGCGCAGCGGTAAGAGGTATCATACATCCCGTATTTCTCATACACACTCCGCCGGAGAAAAAGGGTCGGATGCCCCGGCATCCAGCCCTCCGAAATCCGTCCCTGTCCCATACGCCACTCCCTGATCACCCGCTCGCCTTCCACATAAACAAGATCCGCGTGAGCGCCCACACATTCCAAGCCTCCCCGTTCCAGCGCGGCAATCATTTTGCTGACCGCATCAGATTTGCATAATTTATCGTTGCAGACCGCAACCACTTCACCGGTACTCATGCGCAATGCCTTGTTCATCGCATCATAAAGACCGCCGTCAGGTTCCGAAACCCACCGCACCGAATGCGTCTGACGCACTTCCATCCGCGCCGAAAACGCTTTGATCAATTCCACTGTGCCATCCGTGGAACCACCATCCACAATCACCACTTCCACATCGTGGTAATCCTGTTTCTCAATGCTTTCCAATGTGAACGGCAAGTTTTCTTTTGCATTATAAACCGTAACCAGTAAGGAAACCTTCATCCCGATTTTTCTCCATGCCATGCCTCTTTCCCATGACGTCATGCTCTAATGCACCTTAATTCCCGTCTGTCTCCGCCTCTGCCCACGACAGCGCCTCCTCCAGGCTTGCCGCTCCCAGAATATTAAGCATAAATCCCGTGTACTCCCCGGCTCTGTCCGTATCGATATAGCGGAAAACATCCTTTATATACTTCCCGGAATGGTCGTACTCATACACGCCAAAGGCCAGCCCTGCCATCACCTCCTCCGGCGCATCCGTCTGCCGGTTCATCAAAAAGGCGTCCACATAAGGATTATTCTCCACAATATAATAGCAGTAGGCGAAAGCCGCCGCCTGCAGCCGCTCCCCGGAGCCGGACGAAAAACCAAGCTCCGTGATCGTGACACTGCGTACCTCTCCCGCCCTGTCCAGATATTCCTCCTCGGACAGCAGATCCGTCAGCACGTTCAGATTCATAATGGACAGATGAGGGGCATCAATCGTCTTGTCATACTCCTGCGACCAGTAGTTCACGCGCGTAAGCGGTTCCGGGTAAGGGTGGATCGCAATGCCCCAGTCATAATTCCCGTGCGCCAGCGCCGCCTCGTTAAAGCTTTCCATAATATCCCTGCCGTTAAAAAAGGCGGAATTGTCCCCTTCGTTGCTGTTCCAGGCGTGGTCAATGCTGAAATACACCCTCCCCTGCGCATAATGGCTCTTCACCGCCTGATAAAAGATGCGGAAAGATTTTTCAAACTCCTTGGTGTAATGGTACACATCCCGGGTGTTCATATAATTCCACACCCGGTTCTGGTTGATCTCGTTGGCTATCACCCAGCTGTGTATCAAACCGTGTTTTCCATCCGAATACCGCTCCGCCAGAAATCCTGCCACAGCCTCCAGGGTCCGGGTTCCCTCCTCATCGGCCGCGTTAAACATATAATAGTATGCGCCGCTCTCTTGATTTCTCGCATCCGGGTGGATCAACTCCGGGAATGCCTCGTTCCAGTCATTTAGCACAACCGCCGTGGCGGTCATTCCCATATTCGACAGATAAGTAAAAAGCCCGTCATAACCGTTGATCGCCGCCCCGTTAAAAGCATAATTTCTGCCCTTGTATGTATAGGTGATCGTCGGAAACGTCTGATCCGTAGTCTCCCCCATAATATGTGAAAGCGGTATATTGTAGATCGCATGCTTCACACCCAGATCCGTCAGTTCCGGCGTCCCAAGCATTGTGGGGTCTAAAAGAATCCCCTTTTTGGAACCCGGATCCGGGTAAGGATCTTGATTTTCCGCAAGCGCCTCCGGGTTCGATATATATACACTCCTGCCCACCTGCACGTAGTTCCCGTCCATCTTCACCGCCGGGATAAACCGTGCGTACAGATAGGCGTCCCGATAGGAAAAAACAGTCTCCCATTCCCTGTCTTTGCGACCTCTCGTAACCGGCTCCTTCTCTAGGGCATCCGCATCCTGCTCCCAGGTATCCGCCCGGAACAGATACAGATACGCATCGTCACTGGACGGGATCAGCGGCATGGTGAGTTTATACTGCAATTTTTTCAGCTCCGCATCATAGGTCAGCGCCACATCCATCGCATAATCCGAAAGCTCATCCACCGACAGGCTTGTCTCCCCTGCCGTCAGCTCCGTCAGCTCTTTTTCCCGCTGCCCGGCTGCATTTTCCTCGTCCGTCTTCTCCTGTCCGGCAGGCGCGCTTGCGGGCGCCGCCTCCTCTCCGCATCCGCAGAGCAACGCAATCGCCATACAGATGCCTGTAAGCAGGGGATGCCCGGATCGGATCATACTTTTCTTTTCCTTATACACTCCCAAACCTCCCGCGCTCATTCAAAATTCACCGCAACAGCCACCTGGGGCGGCGCTTCGATCGCGTCCGACACCCCTCTGTCGCCTCTCTTCATCTGCTTATAAATCTCAAAAAAATGGGTTGTGGGGATTTCCTTAAACCGCCACTCCGTATCCACTACCGGGATCGCCGCACAGCCGTCCTGCACACCGTAACGCCTCACCTGCCCGGCATCCTCCTCAGACCATCCCCCCGCCGCATAGTATTCATCGAGAGCGTCCGTCACAGCCGGTCCGATGTTTTTGACCGCACTGGTCAGCACCCGGTCCGAAATCCTGCACTGATCTACGTCCGCGCCAATCATAAGGCCGTCCCGGTTTTCCGCCGCCTCCAGTACGGATTCGTACAATCCGCCTCCACAGGCAAAGATAATCTGCGTGCCATTTTCGTACCAGCCGTCTGCCCGCTCCCGCACGGCAATATCCGCCGCATAGGTGTCTGCATACCAGTAATTGACTGTCACATCATCCAGCGATAAATCCTTGGCCGCCGCGTCGATTCCCTGCAGATAACCGTAGCCGTAACGCAGGACGGCAGGTTCCTCTCTGCCGCCTATAAAGCCAAGATTGCGGTAGCCTTCCCACACTGCCATATACCCCGCCAGATACCCGGCCTGCTCCTCGTGAAACAAAATACAGTGCACATTCTGCGCCAGAGAAAGTTCCTCCCCCTCCTCATCATGCGGCACGGTGTCCACAAGCAGAAAGGAAGTCTGCGGATAGGTTTCCTGCAAAGCCCCAACGGCTTTGCCAAACAGATCCCCTGCACAGACAACCAGTCCGGCATTGTCCGCCACAGCCCTCTGAATCATTTCACCATAGCTTTCCGGCACGTTCGGATCCGCATGATAATAGGAAAAGGAAGTCCCCGCTCCCAGCGCATACATCCGCACACCGTTAAAAACCGCTTCATTGTAACCGCCATCCTCCACGGAACCATCCGTGAGGAAGGCAATCTCACCGCCTGTCTCACTGTAATCCCCGTAGGGATCCTCAAACATTTTCTGGACCGCCTCCCGCCAGGTAGTCGTCTCCACGCCCGATCCGTTCTCCTCTTCCCCTTCGCTCTCCTGCTTCGTCTCCTCCGGCTCATCATTCTCCGCAGATGACACTGTCTCCTGTGCAGGATTCCCGCAGCCCGTCAGAATCAAAAGTAAAATCAGCCCGGCCAGTCCAAGCTTACGTTTCCTCATTCTACTATATCCGCCTTCCATGAACATTCCATTCCACTGTGTGAGCATAACATTCCAAAATAAACACTCACTATTACACCTTACCACAAGTGGGAGGAATCAGCAAGGTTTGACGAAATCCCCTTCCCTTTTCCTGTCATTTCCAAAGCAAAAAGGCAGCGTTTCCATCCTCTGTCCTCGGAATGAAAAACGCTGCTTCTATGTCTTAATGCCGTGTACACCAAACCCGTTACTTCTCCATTTCTTTTTCCCCTAAAATCCGCGAAAGAACCGGCCGTGCCTTTCTATATAACGCCTCCGCCTGCGTGAACTTGTTCTGTTTCTCGTACAGTTCAGCCAGCGCCATATAAGCACTTACTGTTTCCGGGTGGTTCTCTCCGAAGAGATTCTCATAAATTGACGATGCCTCACGATAAAACCGCTCCGCTTCCTCATATCTTCCCTGTTTCTCATATAAGCAAGCCAAATTATAGTAGGCCGCTGCTGCCTTCCAACTTCCTCCCACACACACCACTTTATATATTATAATTGCTTTTCGATACATCTCTTCTGCTTCTGCCTCTCTATTTTGATGCTCATACAAAAACGCCAGATTATTATAAGTATCAGCTATGTGCGGATGATATTCCGGCAAAACTTCTTTTTGAATTGCCCGTGTTTTCTCTAACAGCTCTTCTGCTTGTCCGTACTTTTTTTGTCTCAAATATATAATTGCCAAGCTATTATAGGTTGCCGCCACATCCGAATTTTGTTTTCCTAATACCTTTTCCGTTACTGCCAATACTTGTCGATATAATCGCTCCGCCTCCTCATATTTCCCCTGTTTCTCATATTTTACTGCTAAATTATGGCAAAATGAGACCGTCTTCGGATGTTCTGCACCTAACAGTTCCACACACATAGAGACCGCTCTGCTGCTCAATTCTTCCGCCTCCCTGTATCTTCCCTGCCTTTCATAAATCAATGCCTGCAAGTCATAGCATGCCGCTATCATCGGATGGTTTTCTCCCAGAACCTTTTTGCGTATGTCCAGTGCCCTTCCACACTGCTCCGATGCCTGCCCATACTGATCCATGTTCACATATCCCTCTGCCATTTCATAATACACAGAGGCAGTTTCCAGATGCTCCGATCCCAGAATCTCTTCGTAAATCTTTGCCGCCTTCCACAACAGTCTTAAGCTCTCCTGATATTTTGCGGTGTCGCTCTCTTTCTTCGCTTGCTGTACAAGTGCATAGGCTTTCGTCAACTGTTGTCTGGGTTCTCCTTGAAGCCCCGTTTGCGTCCGCCATTCCTCCTCTATATCTAAAGTCTGTATTTCTTCACGCCATTTTTCTTCCACTGCATGCTCTTCAAAGATCACTCTGATTTTTATAAAAGAATAAAAGTCATAGGCGCCGGTTGCCAGACTGTCGTCCCCATACGCGGTTGTAAAAAAAATCAAATTTTTCTCAAGCCCTGCCAGCATATCCCGGCTGAAATTCAAACGTCTTATATCCTCTTCATTATGTATCGCAAGATGAAAATTGATAACAAAAAAAGTATCGATGCCACTCTGGGCATCTATCCACTGTTTCAATGTTTGAAAAGAGTATCCCCCAGGGTTTTGTCTGCAGTCATAGATGCCTATTCTGCCATGACGGTACACTTCTACGATTTCCATCTGGATCAGCTCATCGGCTACCGCCAGAAACAGCCCGCTTTCCGACCGATTGATGATCCATCCCAGTGCCTGATAACCATCCAGATTTTTTTCTGACATCCTAAACCAACCCCTGTTCTGCAAAAAAACGGGCAACCAACGGGTGAATGTTGTGCCAGCGTTTTCCATTATACTCAAGAACCACCGATGCCTGAAGCATTTTTAGAAGCATCTGCTTATCCTCAATCAATTCTTTATTTCCCTGATAAATATGGACAAGAAAATCATAATCTTTTTTCTCAATCCTTCTGGTCAGGGATGTTTTCACTTCTTCCAATGCCCTTTCCGCATCCTCCATGAAAATTCTTTCACTGCCCCTGCGTTCCGCCCGCTTGGCAGACGAATTGATCATTTGAAACAAATCCCGCAGGGATCCACCTGAATATCTGATCAGACTTTCTAACACCCCTTCTTTAAATAATTGTAAATCCGCTCGTTTTTCTACAATTTCGCGTATTACATGAATGCCTTCTTCATATGGATTCCCTTCTATCGTCTCTATTTTAATCATTGGCAATGTCTTAGTAATGAAATATGCCTCCATTGCCGAAAATCTGGTGTCGTAGGAGAGCGCGATCGGAAATGTGTAGATAACGGAAAACGGCATCCCCGAAAGAACCGATGCATAATTGTAAAATACATTCCACGCATCCTCTGGATTCAATTTGTCCAGATCTTCAAATATAATAACCGGCGCTTTTCCCCCTGTTTTCCCGACAATCTCCTTTGAGACGCTGCGCAGCACCTCAATCCATTCACTCGAGCGCACACTGATCTTCTTTCTGTACTCTTTTCGCACTTCCTCGTTGTACTTGAGATCTGCCTTGATTTTAGCAAAAATGTGCAGAACACGAAGAATCCCCGGCGTTTCCGCCGCAGCGCCTGCTTCTACCAGAAGCGCTTCCTCCCCTTTTGATACAAAAGTTTCTTCTCCTGCATCCCAGAAATGCATGATTCTATCCAGAACAGCTTCCTCTATTCTGCATCCACACTCCTCTGCAATTTCCAACAGGGCCTCTCCCATCAAAATAAACAGATCAGAATATACAATGTTAAACATATCCAGATCCATACTGCACACAATCGTCTTTACCTGATATCCTTTTACATGCAAGTCATTGGAAAGGCGGTTTAGCTCTGTGCTCTTCCCGCACCCTTTATGTCCAAGCAGCAAAAATGCGCTGTGCGAATTTTCTTCCTGACAGATTTCAAAAATGTCTTCGATCGGAGAACTGTATTTATCGCTCATACGGTATTCCATCGTGTCATCACAATAAAATTCTGCCATTTGATCCACTTTTAACGGTTCAGGGGAAAATGCATTTATGATCTCTGAAATTCTGTTGGCACGCTTCATGCAGGAAACACTCCTTTCGCTTACACTCCTTTAGGAAAACAACCAAATGTACATTTATTATATACGATACCCCATATATTAGCAAAATCTTTTCTACAACCTCGCCAGCGTCTCAAAGGTTCCGTTAATATTGATCCGCCCGTATCCCCAGCGTTTATCGGGATATCGGATATTCCCTGGCCGTTCCGCCCCCTGGATCAAAAAGCTCTTGGTTCCCCGGCTGTCCACGGCGAAGGCGTTTCCGTCAACGATCGCCCATTCCAGAAACTGCGCCACACAGCCTGCCGCCAGCGCCGCCGCCATGCAGGAACCGTCCGTCTCCCCGAGTGCGGTATGCACACCCACCCCGGGTGCGGCAAGATCCGGCTTAATGCCGCCGCTTCTGCTGAATCCCCTGCCGGAAGACGCATACCAGCTGTCCGTATAACTGTCGTAGGCAGAAATGGTAATCACCTGCGAGGCGTTGGCAGGCTCTGTCAGCGTCACATCCGGACTTGGCTGCAGAAAAGTAACGCTCTGTTCCAAAAATTCTTCGATCGGAAGCCACATATGATATATGCCATCGCCATTCGGCCCCCTCGCGGAAGCCGTCAGCGTCACGGTCCAGATGCCCGGCGTTGGATCTACAAAGCGCAGAAAAATGAGCGGATCTCCCGCGTCCTTCTCCACAAGAACAATCCCCACCTGTATGCGGGTTCTCTCAAAAATAAAGGAGACGTTCCTGTCCATGCCGTTTCGAAAATCAATCACCGGCGATACTTCCCCTCCCGGAGAGCGTATCGAAACGGCATAGACATCCGGCAGGCTCCCCCAGATTTCTGCGCAAAAACCCTTCATCTGGCCGGCAACGCGGATCTCCACATTGCTCGGCATAAAATTTTCATAGTGGTGTTCCCTGTCGCCTTCATTGCCGCCGCCTACCACAACGGCCCTGCTTCTCCGGCCCGCCACGATGTTTAAATACGAATCCAGCGCGGAGGTACCGTCATGGCTGCCCATATTTGTGCCAAGTCCGATTACAATGACTACGGGCCTGCTGAACGCCACCGCCATCTGCTGCAGATACTTCACAGCCTCCATGATATCGTTTTCTGCGAAAGCCTCCGCCCGGTCATCGATCAGGTAATAATCGCGCAGATACGCCTTTGCACTTTTTAGTTTCACCACCGCTATGTCCGCGAGGGGCGCAGCTCCCCGAAACGTGAGTCCCTGATCCAGAAGGCTCCCCGCCGCCGCAGAGGCCATCTTTGTGCCGTGTCCGTTGGTATCGGTACTGGGAACCACCGTCTCCGGCTCCGCCGCAGCGAGCGCCCTGTCGATATCCGCCCTGCGGTATTCTGTTCCGTATGCAAAACCCTCGGGCGGCTCCCCTGTCTGTATGGTCTGATCCCAGATGGAAAGAATGCGGCTGCTCCCGTCCTCTCTGCGGAACACATCCTCCCGATAATCAATTCCCGTATCGACAAACCCAACAATAACGCCGCTTCCCTGTAAGGCAAGCGGCGGATTCTGTACACGGATATTGCCCATCGCCGCCAGCGGGGAAGCGTCGAACCCACGCTCTCCCGCCTGCATCAGCCCGTACAGTTTAGGGATCGTCGAATATCCATAGTTACCTATGGATACCGGCTGCACCTGACTGCGCCTCACATGTGCAATACCGTAGCCGGCATCAATTTCACGATAACAGAACTCTACATCCGCTCCCTCAAGAATCTCCACGATCACATCATAATCGACAATGATATCCAAAAAGTCTTCCGACAAAATCATTTCCCGACAGGTCAAGATTTTTCATGCACATAAATAAGACAAGCTTATCTACATACCCTTTCCGCCCAACGCTCCTTGCTGTATCCTATGCGCGGACGGAATGTCCTGACACCGGCGGCCAAGGGTGCCGGCCGCGCCCTGGCCGTAAGTCTGACGGCAGACGCTATGACTCATCAGCCGGATTCTGTATCACATTCAGGCGGTCCGGGTGCTCTGCGCTCCTGCTTCGGATATCAATAATCGGCCCGCCGTTTCCTTCAATATATTCCCTGGTGATCGTCACCCGTCCAATATTGTCATCCTTTGGCACCTCGTACATAATATCCAGCATAAATTCCTCGATAATAGCCCGCAGTGCCCTGGCCCCGGTCTCCTTCTCCATCGCCTTATCCGCGATCGCCTCAAGCGCCCCTTCGTTAAACAGCAGCTCCACTTCATCAAGCTCCAGGAGCTTCTGGTACTGTTTCAGAATCGCGTTTCTCGGCTCTTTTAAAATCTGCACCATCATATCGCGGCTTAAGCCCTCCAGCGTGAAGATCACCGGCAGGCGCCCAATGAACTCCGGGATCATACCGAATTTTCTGATGTCCTCCACCGTCACCCTGCTTAAGATATTCTTTTCTTTATCATACTTGTCCTTCAGCTCCGCATTGTAGCCGATGGAAGTCTTCTTATTCAGTCTCTGCTTGATGATCTCATCCAGATCGGGGAACGCGCCACCGCAGATAAAGAGGATGTTTCTCGTGTTTACCGTGGCAAGCGGCACCATAGCGTTTTTGGAGTTAGCGCCCACAGGCACCTCCACCTCCGCACCTTCCAGAAGCTTTAGCATTCCCTGCTGTACGGATTCCCCGCTCACATCGCGGGAATTGGTATTCTTTTTCTTGGCAATCTTATCAATCTCATCAATAAAGATAATGCCCCGCTCTGCACGTTCCACGTCGTTTTCCGCCGCCGCGAGAAGTTTTGACACCACGCTCTCAATATCGTCACCGATATAGCCCGCCTCCGTCAGCGAGGTGGCATCCGCGATCGCCAGCGGTACATCAAGCAGTTTCGCCAGAGTCTTCACCAGGTAAGTCTTGCCGCAGCCCGTAGGACCTATCATCAGCATGTTTGACTTTTCTATCTCAATCTCGTCCATCGTGCCGGTGGCAACCCTTTTATAGTGGTTATAAACTGCCACGGACATCACCTTCTTTGCGTGCTCCTGCCCGACCACATACTCGTCCAGCTTCTGTTTGATCTTATGGGGCGGCATAATATCCCTGATATCGATCTCCGCCGCCTTTTTCTTCTTTTTCTTCGGTTTCTGTTTGTTGGGAATGCCGCCGTCCCCTTTTAAGTCCGCCAGATTCACAAAGCTGATATTGGGAAAACCTTTTCCATTCAGATCCCCCGTATTCGGATTGTTCAAAAGCCCCTGATAATCAAACTGGCTGACCGTGTCCATCGTCTTATGCATACAGTCGTCGCAGACGCATATATGGTTGGGCAGGCGGAACATCTTTCCCGTCTTGCTCTCCGGCCTGCGGCAGATAAAACAGACGTCCTCGTAATCGCTGCCGGAATCATCGTTTCTCTTCTCTTCCGTCACGGAACCATCGCTCTTTTCCAACTCTGTGTCCTCGTATTTATCGTCTCTATGATCATCCATACTTCTTATCTTCCCTCCATTCACCCACGGGCATTGGTCTGCCCATAGTATAGCATACGAATAGTGGATTATCTATACTTGAATTTCCATTCCATAGAAAATCCCCGGCAGCCGCATCTTCACGATACCGTCCTGCCGGGGATTTCGTCTCCACTATATGCCTTCTATATTATTCGCTCACTTTATTACCCAGCATCAGCTGCTTCGTCACTTCCTCATAACCGGCCACAGTCATGGTCATCACCTTGACCTCCACCTGGTCGCCCTTCGCGTAAAATTCCAGCTCCTTCTGCAGTTCATCCATAGATCTGATCTTATTGCCGCCAAACTCCGTGATGATATCGCCCTGCCTAAGGCCCGCTGCCGCCGATGCCGTACCCGGATAAACCTGCGCGATATACACACCCTCCGGCATGCCGTAAGCCTGGGAGACCTCCTGGGTCACACTGATGCCGGAAATACCCAGATATCCCCGCTCTTCCTCAGCCACCTTGCTCTTGGTTTCCTTGAGCATCAGCTCCGCAATGATCGGGCTTGCCGACGAAATGGGGATCGCATAGCCCATGCCCTCCACAGCGCTGCCGCCGATCTTGTTGGAATTAATGCCGATCACCTCACCCTTGATATTCAGAAGCGCGCCGCCGGAGTTACCGGGATTGATCGCCGCATCGGTCTGGATAAAAGTACCCTCCACGCTGTCTCCGCTGTAACCGTTGCTTGCCGACAGGCTGATACTTCTGTCAAGAGCGCTGATCACGCCCGTCGTAACAGACTGTCCGTATCCGAGGGAATTGCCGATGGCAATGGCCGGTTCTCCCACCTCCAGTGCATCAGAATCACCCAGCGTAGCCACTTCAATTGCGTCTAAGGTCGAATCTGACAGTTCAGTCACCGGCACCGCAATGACCGCCAGATCCATCTTGGAATCCTGTCCTTTGATAAAAGCCTCTGCCTCGCTGCCCTCGTTAAACTGCACCGTCAGCTTATCGGTGTCAGCCACCACATGGTAGTTGGACACAATCAAAAGCTCCGTATCATTTAATCCTACGATAATACCTGACCCGCTGGAATCCGCCTCACTGTCCATGGACTGGCCAAACCAGGACATCGTTTCCGTATAATGGTTATTCACTGCCACGATAGACGGCATCACGTTTTTCACAACGTCCGTCACATCGGTGACCACCGTCGTCGCCGTATCCGACTGTTTGATCGAGGGCACTGCCGCCGGAGCCTGAATCTCCGTGTCAATTTCCGCCGCCATGGAAGAGCTTTCCTCGTTCTCCAGAGCCGAACTTTCCTTATTCGTCATCCCCGTGACTGCCTCCACAGCGTAGAGTCCGATTCCTGCAAAAAGTCCAAAGAACAGTCCCAGAGACACCGCCACAAGGACTTTCTTAACATAACCGGTGCCCTGTTTTTTCTCTCTGCGCTTCTTTTCCTTCTTCTGCTCCATCTGCGCATAACCGTTCGGATAAGCGCTTCCATAATGATAGCTTCCTGCGTTCCCCTGGTAAGCGCCGCTTCCCTGCTGGGCGCTGCTGCTTCCGTACAGGTTCTGCCCTGTTGACTGTCCGTATACACCGGCTGTCTGATTTCCCGTATTCTGGTAAGACCGATAGCCGATCCCCCTCCGCTCAGACTCATTCCCCGTCTGAAGCCCCGTCTGTTCCGAACCCGTATGATTGGAATAATCGTTTGGATAATTGTTGTCGTACATAATCCCGCTCCTTTCCACAAATCACGAACTTAAGTCCGCCTGCTTTATTTCCCCTCGCTGATTATGTCCTAAGTATATCTGCCATTTGTGTTTAAATTGTGTTTATTTGAGGAATAAAATGTGATTTTGCGGAGAATGCCGCATTTCACTCTACTCTACCGTCACCGACTTCGCCAGATTCCTCGGCTTATCCACATCGCACCCTTTCCCGACAGCCACATAATATCCGAAAAGCTGTAACGGTATGATCGCCAGCGAATTGGCAAAATAAGGATTTGTCTCCGGGATATAGATCACATAATCTGCCGCCTTCTCAATCTCCTTGTTCTCCTCACAGGTCACCGCCAGCACAAAGGCGCCCCTCGCCTTCACCTCCACCATATTGCTGATGGTCTTCGCATAGAGCGCAGGCTGGGTGGACACCGCCGCCACAAGAGTTCCCTCCTCGATCAGAGAGATGGTGCCGTGTTTCAGCTCGCCCGCTGCGTAGGCCTCGGAGTGGATATAGGAAATCTCCTTTAATTTCAAAGACCCTTCCAGGGAAATCGCATAGTCGATCCCCCTGCCGATAAAGAATACGTCCTTTGCGCCGATATAGCGGTTTGCAAATCGCTGGATCTTATTTTTATTATTCAAAAGCAGCTCGATCTGATCCGGCAGGCACCGCAGGTCGCCCAAAAGTGACATGTATGTCATATCGTCGATTTTTCCCCGCACTCTGCCGAACTTCACAGCCAGCAGATAGAGCGCCACAAGCTGGGCACTGTAAGCCTTCGTAGTCGCCACCGCGATCTCCGGCCCCGCCCATGTGTACATGACATTGTCCGCCTCCCTGGCAATGGAGCTGCCAACCACATTGACGATGCCCAGCACCTGGAAGCCTCTCTTCTTAGACTCCCGAAGCGCAGCCAGCGTATCCGCCGTCTCACCGGACTGACTGATCACCACCACCATCGCGCCCTCCTCCAGAATCGGGTCGCGGTAGCGGAACTCGGAGGCCAGATCAACCTCCACGGGAATGCGCGCCAGTCCTTCAATCACATATTTTCCCGTGACACCCGCATGATAGGCGGAACCGCACGCCACAATATGAATCTTGCTCACCACGCGGATCTCCTCATCGGTCATGTTAAGCTCCTCGATGACGATATCGTTATCCTTAATGCGGGGCAGGATCGTATCGGTCACGGTCTTTGGCTGCTCGTACATCTCCTTCAGCATGAAATGCTCATATCCGGCCTTCTCCGCCGCACTGGCATCCCAGTCAATAAAGACAGGCTCCTTTGTGGTCTCCTCCTCATCCACCGTATAGAAATGCATGTGATCCGCCCGCAGGCGCACCACCTCCTGGTTATCCACATAATAAACTTTCCTGGTATATTTCAGGATTGCCGGCACATCCGAAGCGATAAAGCAGCCTTCCTCATTCTGCCCCACAATCAGCGGGGAATCCTTTCTGGCCGCAAAAATCTGGTCGGGACAGTCCGCAAAAAGGATGCCCAGCGCATAGGAGCCTTCCACACGGTGAAGCACCTTTGTGACCGCCTCAAGAGGATTCCCTTTATAATAGTAATCCAGCAGATGGGCCAGCACCTCCGTATCCGTCTCCGACACAAAATGATACCCCTTGTCCGTGAGCATTTTGCGCAGTTGGATATAATTCTCAATAATACCGTTATGTACCACGGTAATCGTTTCCGCCTCATTGAAATGCGGATGTGCGTTTGTGTCGCTCGGCACGCCGTGTGTCGCCCACCGTGTATGCCCGATGCCGCAGATTCCCGGCATGGTCTCCCCGCCCCGGGTGATATTTTCCAGAATCTTAAGGCGCCCCACCGATTTGGTGATATTGATCTTTCCCCCGCCGTCATAAATGGCCATACCTGCCGAGTCATACCCCCGGTATTCCAGTTTAGACAGACCGTCCAGAATGATAGGTGCCGCCTGCTTTGTTCCGATATATCCTACAATTCCACACATTAGTCCTTACCTCCCTGCTTTTCCTTTCGAGAATGCCTCTTTTGACATACTCTCAACGCCAGTACTCCCTGTTGGAGGACAGCTTCAATATCAGCCGTCCCGGCAGCCGGCGGTATCTTTTTCCCATCACATATCCCGTGTACTTAAAGCCACTCTGGATAATAACATCTGGTATTTTGCTGCGCATCCCCTTCTTTTTCAAATGCTCCACCGTGCTCTTAACCAGCCGGATTCCCTCTGACTCCGAGGGATAGGCCGCAAACACCTCCGGGTGGTCCGCCTGGGAAACGCCCAGGTCAAAATTCCGGCGAAACTGCTGTCTGTATGTGTAATTATGGGAATGGTATACCTTGGCCTGCGCCACATAAGCAATCCCATACCCTGCCTCTACCGCCTTTGCGGCGTAGAGCATATCCTCATTGAAGATAGCCCGGTTTACAAATCCTCCCAGCTCGTCGAAAACATCTCTCCTGTAAGCCGCACAGACATTGGAACAAAAAAAAGTTTTTATACCCATTTCGGGAAGATCTGCCTTCGTCTTTACGCGGGATTCCTCGGGGTAGTTAAACCCTCTCGTGAACCGCTCCGCCTCGCTGCATTCCCTGTCTGGAAGCTGTCTGGCGTAAGCCGCCGCCACTTTTTCCCCGCGAAGACTCTCCAAAAGCCGCTCCACAAGGTACTCGTCCGCAGGCATGGCATCCTGGGTCATCATAAGAAATGCATCTGCATCCGAGAGTTTCACCCCCTGGTTTCTCGTCCGTCCGTGGTCAAACTCTCTCTTTGACAGATGCCTCACTGTTATATTATTATGATTCTCTCTCTCCAGGGTAGTACCGTAAAGCAGTCTGTCCAGATATTTCTGTTCCGTATTCATAACAATAATGTGATTTACCGGCACTGTCTGCGCCTGCAGCTTCTCTATCATCGTCAAAAACCCGCGATCAGGCTTGTAGACGGGAATAATCACGTCCACTGTCTCCACTCTTTCTTCCTCCGTCCGCTTTGATAAACGCATAGAAGGGGCTTGCAAGACAAGCCCCTTTGCTTTTACTTTGTTAAATATCCACTGGTATCCTGATAAATCTTCTCACTGCATTCCTTTACGGTAGCGGACGGCTCGTAGTCGCTCGCATCAAACAGGAACTCATGCAGCCATTTCACATTTTCCTCCAGACTGGTAGGAATGACACAGGAGCCTTTCGAACCAATGGTGCCGGTAGCACGCATATCCTCCTGCGGGAAGCCGTCCGTCTCCGTAATCTGGTAGGCTCCCACATCACCCAGCATCTCCACAATCTCAGACAGATCCAGGGAGGTATACACCTCTTCAAACACGGAGTTCGCTGTCTCTGTCAGCTTCGGCAGCGACGCCTTCTTCGCCTGATCGGCCACTGCGGAAAGCACCTCTCTCTGTCTCTCGGCACGTTTGAAATCATCACCCGCTGTGTAACGGATCCTGCAGTATCCTGTAGCCTGCAGGCCGTCCAGACGCTGGTAGCCGGTCTGTGTCACTGGCGTGTACTCCCTCTTCAAATCTTCCGCAATGCAGAGCTGGTAGTTATTCAAGTGGCTGACCTCCGACTCGTCCACCTCGATATCCACGCCGCCCAGCGCATCGATCGTATCCGCCAGTCCGGCAAAACCAACCGTCACGAAATCCGTGATATTCATATCCAGATTCATATTCAGCATGTTGATGGCCTGCTCCGGACCGCCCTTTGCGTACGCCGCATTACATTTATTATAAGAATCGTTGCTCAAATTCAGGTATGTGTCACGATATACGGAAACCAGCTTGCACTCTCCCGTGTCCTGATTGATGGACGCGATCATAATCGTATCGCTTCTCGTATTCTTCGTCAGCGCGCCCGTGGTGGAGTCCACACCGAAGAGGGCAATATTCCGATACCCCTTCATCGTCGTCTCCTGTGCCTCCTGTACGGTCTCGTTGATGATAATATCCTTCTCCTTCAGCTCTACCTTTCCGCTTTTCGTACCGGCAAGAACAGCGTAGAGAATTACCACCGCGATCAGCAGGATAATGATCTCTATAATAAAAAGAATGATGCGCCTGCGCTGTTTCTTCGCCAGCGCCTTCTTGCCGGATTTCTTTTTGCCGGAACTCTTTCTTCCGGAAGAACTGCCGCCTTTCCCGGAAGATTTCTTCCGGGGTCTTATTTCCTCGTCGTCATAGTCATCCACGTATCTCTTAGCCATACTCTGTACTCCCTCAATCTCCTGTCAAATTTCAAAAGTCCGTTTTCCATTTTGTCATATTTTGTCCAAAAAAGCAAGCTTTTGTGGAACTCTTATAAGATTATACTACATCTTGATATAATTGCAATATAATTCCCGTTTCTTCCGAAAGTCTTTCACTATTCTTAAGATTTTAGTATCTCTTCTAATAGGCATTTTTATTGATAAATCCCTTGAAAATCGTGAGAAACATAATCTTGATATCAAAGGACATGGTCCAATTTTCGATATAAAAAATGTCGAATTCTATTCTTCTTTTTATAGAAGTATCGCCCCGGTAACCGTTGATCTGCGCCCAGCCGGTCAGACCCGGCCGCACCTGATGTTTGACCATGTACCGGGGAATTTCCTCCTTGAACTGCTCCACAAACTGCGGTCTCTCGGGTCTCGGACCTACCACACTCATATCTCCCATCAGAATATTAAAAAGCTGGGGCAGCTCGTCAATGCTTGTCTTCCTCAAGAACTTACCCACCTTCGTGACACGGGGATCGTTCTTCGTCGTCCAGCCTTTCTTCTCGACGGAAGGCTTCTGCACCTCCATCGTGCGGAACTTGTACATACGGAAAGGCTTATTGTGCAGACCGATCCGCTCCTGTTTGAAGATAACCGGCCCTCTGGACGTACAGCCCACGGCGATGGCGGACACAATCATCACGGGCGACGCCACCACAAGCCCCACCAGAGACACAAGGATATCTACCATCCGCTTCATCCACCAGTTCAAGGTGTTCGTCAGCGGCACATGGCGTATATTGATCACCGGCAGCCCCATCAGATCCTCCGTGTAGGGGCGGCTCGGGAACAGACTGTTGTAATCCGGAATAAACTTCGTGTGCACGCCGGATTTTTCACACAAATCCACGATGTGCTCCAGATTGTCGTAATCCCTCAATGACAGGGTAATCGCTATCTCGTCCAACTTATTTTCCGGGAGAATATAGAGAAGGTTTTCAATCGTTCCCACCACTTTCACGCCCTTGTAGAGTGTGCCGGCAGGGACATGATCATCCAGAATGCCGCGCACCACATAACCCCACTGCGGGTTAGAATTGATACGCGTAATATACTCCTCCGTGGCGCGGGAATACCCCACAAGCAAAATATATTTCAGATTATAGCCTTTTTCACGGAAATACTGCAAAAGGATGCGGATGAGCGAACGCCCAAGCGTGGTCAGGAAAATATTGATGACGTAAAACATCGCCATCATGGTACGTGAAAAGTGAATCTGCGCAATCATGTACCAGCCGGCCATCATGATTACCATACCCACTGTATTCGCCTGAAAAATATTCAGGATCTCATATCGGTGTACCGTAGCTCTCTTGGGAGAATAAAGATTGAACGCATAGTATAAAATCAGATACCCGGGCACGATCAGATAGAGCATTTCAAAATATGTGCCCATAGAAAGAGCACCGACATTAGGGTCGATGTCCGAAAACGGGCTGGCAAACTTCAAGTACCATGCCAGCATATAGGACGCCGCTACGATCACGGCATCCAGCACGACGTGCAGTCTGTTGAAATACTTCTGGTTGTCTTTTATCATAATCAGTCTATGCTCTGCGCATTTTTACCATAAGTAGGATGTGACATTATGATTTATTTTATAATAAACGCACACAAAAAACAACCTCATATTGCAGGGCACAAAATTGCTGTCCCCTACAGGCGGATTTTATACCATATATTGCGCCACAGCTCCCACTGTATCACCAGATAGGCCGCCAGCCGTTTCCGGGAAAAGGGCACCCGTCTTTTTTTTCCCTGTAAAGAACAGCACAGGCGGATCCCTTTCCGGGTTCCCTTCCACCAGCTTCCGCCAAGCCCTTTCCGGCAGTAGAAGAGGAGTTTTAGCACAAAGCCCGCCAGCAAAAACGGCAGATTAATCAGAATCTGCGCGGGGGGCATATTTTTGTACACCACATAAACGCTGTTTGCGGCGGTGAGCTCCGCCTTAAACGCATTGTAACGGGAACCTGTGGATGCGCTGCCTGCATGATACACCACCGCCTCCGGCACATAGAGGTTCCTGTAGCCGAACAGCTTTGCCCGGTAGCCAAGATCCACGTCCTCCAGGTAGGCGAAATGGTTTTCGTCCAGCATGCCGGTCTCTCCGAGAATACTGCGGCGGTAGATACAGGCTCCTCCGCAGGCGGAAAAGATCTCCCTCTGCCTGTTGTAACGTTGTGCGGGCTTGTCCTTTCCTGCGGCAAAGGCCCAGCCCAGCGCGCAGTAATAGTCTCCCGCATCGTCGATCAGCTCGGGCCGGCGCATGTTCACCATCTTTGCCGCCCCGGAAAAGACTCTCGCGTCCTTCTCAAGGGCCGCCTCCAGCGCACGCACAAAGCCGGGTCTGACCGTGGTATCGTTGTTTAACAAAATAACATACGCTGTGTCGCTGGCTTCCATGCCCCGGTTAACCGCCGTGCAGAAGCCAGAGTTTTTCTCCAGTGCGATCATCTGCGCACCGGGAAACTTCTCCTGCACCAGTTGTCTGCTGCCGTCCGTGGAACCGTTGTCCACCACAATCACCCGGGCAGGCTCGTCCGCCAGGGATGCCAGGCAGTTCCCGATATAGTTGATACCGTTAAAGTTCGGAATAACAATTGTAGAGCGGATTCCACCGTCCCTCCCCGCTATTTCCTCTGACATGCTCTTTCTCCTTACCGTCCGCGTCGGTTTCTTATTTGTCCGTCCCATAAGACATACGTAGAACGCAGGCTTCACGCATTCGCGCAGCGCCTTCACAGGCGGATTGTGATCCCGGGATCCCACACGACCAGATAGCCTTCCCGGCGCACCGCTTCTCCTAACGCCATGCCCAGCTTTCGGTATCCCGCCTCGTCACAGGTCAGTCCCGCCACATCCGCGATGCGGATTTCTCTCGTCTTCCTCCCACGCCCCTCCTTCACCCGGAGCGTTTTCTCCCGGTAAGGCAGTCCCGTGATCTCCGTAAATAACGGCCGCAATTCTTTCTGCAGCCTCATACAGCGGATGTCCACCGCAGCACAGTTCTGTCTCAGCACCGCAAGATGCGTGCTCCCTCCTGTAAAGCGGGCCGGCAGTCCTTTATACAGACACTGCCCCTCCTTATCATAACCACCCGCAAAAACACGTCCCTTTTCGTCGAGAATCCGTCCGCCCACTATGCCCGCGTCCCGCCTCACTGTCAGCAGATCCGGCTCATAGACAATGCGGTAAAAACCCAGATGCAGACTGTGCTCCACCTGTGCGAGAAACCCTCTTCTTTTGCAGAAGTCTGCAAGGGCACGCCGTCCCGCCTCGTAAGCGTAAGTTTTGCTGCCCGTGTTAAGCGCCGTGGAATCCCTGTGGGAGCGCCAGTGATAGAGCACTTTCGGGATGTGACAGATACGAGCCTGATCCGGGACAATCGCATCCTCCGGCCAGAGACTGTCCACAATCCGTAACACCAGGTCGTAGTCCTGCGCGCCGTCATAGTCCCCGCGCAGTTTCAAGCGTTTCAACAGCCCCGCCTCCACCGCCGTAAAATGGCAGATATAGTTGTTTGATAAAATTAAATCCAGGTTAAACTTTTTCTTTTTATTAGGAAATACAAAGGTTTGCGCCGCCTCATCGTACTTGTCCTCATCTGAGTACAGAAGAACGGGCGGGCATCCCTCCTGTCTGCCCCGGTGCACACAGCAGGCCATCTCATATAACGCATCAGGTGTTATGAAATCATCATGATCGAGAAGGGCAATGTAATCTCCCCCCGCCAGTCCAATTCCTGCATTGGTGTTCTCCGCAATGCCCTGGTTCTCTGAAAGGCGGCTGTAGCGTATCCGCAGATCTCTGGTCTCATGAATGATCTGCCGCACCACACGCTCCACGGCTGCGCCTGCGCCCGCATCCATGATAAGCAGCTCCCAGTGCGGATAGCTCTGTGCCTGCACAGAGGCAATCATTTCACGCAGGTACGCCTCCGCCGTCTCATATGCGGGCACGACAATGCTGAACAGATACGGATAATCCGCCGTCTCCTGTCTCTGCCTGGCAAGTGTATGTGCGTCTGGAAGCAGATACCGGTAATCCGCTTTTCTCTCCTCCTGCACACGTTCCGCCGCTGCATAGAAAGTGCCCGCCAGTCCGTTCTTCTTTAAATAATTCACTGTTTTTCTCACATTGTCGATTCTCAGTATCCGATTTCCCACTGCAGCATCTCCTGTTTTATTCTCTGTTTCAGCCAGGGAATCTCTCCCTGCCCGTCGTCCCGCCCCATGCCGCGCATACGGCGTTATGCTTTTGCAGGCGCGTGCATATAGGCAGACCGCCCCGCACTTGCCATGCCGGGGCGGCCTTTTCTTCTTAAAATCAGATGTTCTTCTTGACTTCTTCCGTCAGTCTGTCAAGTCTCGCCTGGGCATCTTCAAGGCTTGTGCCCTTTACACCCATGTAGAACTTGATCTTCGGCTCCGTGCCGGAAGGTCTTGCACAGCACCAGGAGTCATTCGTCAGATCAAAATAGAGAACGTTGGACTTCGGCAGCCCGGTTTCTCCCGCCTCGCCCGTCTCCAGATTCAGCGTCTTTCCTGTATCATAATCCCTGAATTCCTTCACCGTCAGCTCGCCAAAGCTCTTAGGCGGATTCTGGCGCAGCTTGTTCATCAGCTCCTCGATCTCCTTCGCGCCCTCAACGCCCTTCTTGGTGATAGAATACTGGCTCTCTTTGTAGTAACCGTACTTCTCATAGAGGCTGATCATCTGATCCCAGACGGTTCTTCCGTTCTTCTTGCACCATGCCGCCATCTCGCACAGACACATTACCGCCACAATGGCGTCCTTATCCCTGGCGTGGGTGCCTGCCAGACAGCCGTAGCTCTCCTCCAGGCCGAACACATAGTTGTTGGAGCCGGTCTGCTCAAAGAGTTTGATCTGCTCACCGATAAACTTAAAGCCTGTCAGCACCTCAATGAATCTGGCCTTATAATCCTCCGTGATCGCACGCGCCATGTTGGTGGTCACAATCGTGGTCACAAGAGCCGGATTCTCAGGCATCTTTCCTGTAGCCGTCCGCTCTCTCAGAATGTATTCCGCAATCAGCATGCCGGACATGTTGCCCGTGAAAGGCACATATTCGCCGGACTTGGTGTCCAGTGCGTAGATGCCGAGTCTGTCTGCATCGGGATCCGTTGCCAGAACGATATCGGCGTTTTTCTCCTTCGCCAGCTTCAGCGCGAGGGTGAATGCCTTGGGATCTTCCGGGTTGGGGTACTCAAGCGTCGTGAAGTCGGGATCGGGCATCTCCTGCTCGGGCACAACGTATACGTTCTTAAAGCCAAGCTCGGAGAGAATCCGCCTTACAGGCACATTGCCCGTGCCGTTAAAGGGCGAATAAACAATCTTCATATCCTCCGCCATCTCCTCAATCACTTCGGGATGGATAATCTGCTTTTTCAGCTCCGCCATGTACTTGTCGTCGATCTCTTTGCCGATGACTACATAGAGGCCGGCTTTTTTCGCTTCCTCCTTGTCCATTGTCTTCACGGTATGATAATCGGTCACGTTGTTGACTTCCTCAATGATCTCCACATCCTTGGGAGCCGTAACCTGTGCGCCATCCTCCCAGTAACACTTGTAGCCGTTATACTCCGGCGGATTATGGCTGGCCGTAATCACAATGCCGGAAATGCAGCCCAGCTCCCTGAGCGCAAAGGATAACTCGGGCGTAGGCCTGAGCGCGTCAAATACATATGCCTTGATGCCGTTGGCCGCAAGGCACAGAGCCGCCTCATCTGCAAATTCGGGAGACATCCTTCTGGAATCGTAGGCAATCGCCACACCCTTCTCCTCACCGCCCTGTTTCTTTATGTAATTAGCCAGACCCTGCGTTGCTTTGCGCACCGTGTAGATATTCATACGGTTCGTGCCCGCGCCGATCACGCCTCGCAGCCCTCCCGTACCGAAAGCAAGTTCCTTGTAAAAACGGTCCTCAATTTCCTTCTCGTCATTTCTGATCGCCAGAAGCTCCTGCTTCGTCCCCTCATCAAAGTAGGAATCCTCCAGCCAGAATTCAAACTGCTCTTTGTAGCCCATTTTGAAACCCTCCTTAATATTATTTTATAAAAATCGTATACAGATTACTTCTGATCCTTTGCCACCGCTATTTTATCTAAAAGTTCCACGATCTCATCTGTTGTGTGCTCCTTTTATCTCCCTGTGTAAAAAGCAGTCTTAATTCATAAAGTGTAGACATTTTCACACTCTGCATCTCTTTTTCAGTTATACCAGTAACCTCCATATTGATTCCTCCTCTCGGATTGACCGCCCTTACAAAGATTATAGTAAAAGCGGATGCTTCGGTCAAGGTATTTCGGCTTGCACATATTGCCTGCCACAATAACTTTTCACACCGCGCCATGCACTTGCCGTATGTTTATTTTTCCACTTTCAGCGCAAAATCACTGCGGTCAAGCGAGAAATTGGGATTATAGTAGGGATCTCCCTGCTCCAGCAGTTCCTTCCACCGCTCCCTGAAGAGCGCCGACTCCTTCTCGTAGCGCTCGGCACCCGCGCCTGTCAGGTCTGTTCCTCTGGACGCCGACTCATAGTGATAGAGCTCCGCAAACGGGGTGAAAACATTGACCCGCCCGGCCTTCCATGCGCGGACGCAAAGATCCACGTCATTCAAAGCCACGGCAAAGGCCTCATCCAGCCCGCCAAGCTCCTCGTAGAGAGCCTTGCGCATCATCAGGCATGCCCCCGTCACCGCCATCACGTTCTGCGCATAGCAGAGCCGCCCCATATAGCCAAGATTGCGGTGATCCACCCGGTAATGGCTGTGTCCTGCTGTCCGGTGCGCCCCAAGCCCAAGCACCACGCCTGCATGTTGGATCGTTCTGTCCTCGTAGTAGAGCTTCGCACCGACCGCTCCCACATCCTTTCTCTGGGCATACATCAGCAGCTCTTCGATCCAGTCCGGCGTTATGACACTCGTGTCGTTATTCAGAAGAAGTACATATTCGCCCTCCGCCTTAGAAACGCCCAGATTGTTGATTTTTGAATAGTTAAACTCCCCCTTATAGGAGATAACACGAACCGCCGGATTCTCCTGTATTTTGTTATAATATGCAGCGATCTCCTCCGAGACGCTGTTGTTTTCCACCACAATAATCTCATAATTGTCATAAGTGCTGCGCTCCAATATGGAGGTAATACAGCGCGTCAGATCCTCCAGATGTTCCTTGTTCGGAATCACGATGGACACCTTCGGATTCCCCAGAATCTCGTATTTAATCTGGAAAATGGTCTCAAATGCCTTCGTGGAAGTAATCTCAAAGTTTTTAAAACCCTGCGACGTCAGATGGGCCGCCACCGCTCCCTTTGCCGCCTCGATGGCATAGCTCTTCGCACTGATGTCGGAGGCCACACTGCCCGCGTGGGACCGCCAGTAGTACATCAGCTTTGGCACGTGCACCACACACTTTGCACGGGCGGTGAGGCGCAGTATCATGTCATGGTCCTGGCTGCCGTCAAACTCGGAGCGGAACAGTTCCGTCCCGTCCAGAAGCCGTCTCGCAAAAGCACTGAAATGGCAGATGTAGTTGTTCGCCCGCAGATTGTCCGGCGCATAATCCGGCTTAAAATGCAGGGTAATCATGTCGTCTACGGTTCCGCTGCCCTTGAATGTGGCTTCGTCACAGTAAATATAATCCGCCCCTTTCTCGCAGATCACCTTCATATATTCATAGAGAACGCAGGGGTGCAATACATCGTCATGGTCAAAAAGCGCGATATAATTCCCTGAGGACATGGCCAGGCAGGCGTTGGTGTTGCCGGATATACCCTCGTTTTTGGACAATTTTTTATACAGGATCCGGCAATAGAGACTGCTGCTTGGCCGCAGATACTGTTTATCCTTCTCCATGTATTCCCGGCAGATCTGCTCCACATAAGCATGCTCCTCATCGGAACCGTCCGCCAGACACAGTTCCCAACCCTCGTAAGTCTGATTCATGACGGATTCTATCGCCTGCCGCAGAAATTTCTCGGGCGTGTTGTAGAGCGGTATCAGAATACTGAATTTGACCTCCCTGTTGAACTTATAGAGACGCTGTCTCGCCGCCTCCTCAATCTCTGGAAAGCTGGCCGATCCATGCTGCTCTCTGGCCTGCCGCTCAATCATCTTGGCATTCAGCTTGCGGGCGATCCCCTTCAGGCTCCCGTAGCAGCCAAGACGCTCCTTGAGCCGTGCAGCCTTGTGAAACAGCGTACGAAGCGGCCTGGACATGCGCCAGAGCAGGCTTCCCTTGATTTTGGCAAGCTTCTCCTCCGTCTGCGCCCTGTTATGCTCCGCCTCCGCCAGCTTTCCCGTAAGTGCGCGTCCCCGGCGTTTCTCTCTCTCATAGGCGTCCTTACAAACGCGGAGCTCCTCTGTCTCCGTCATCCCTTTCCTATCCATATCTTCCCTTTCTGTCATACAGAAAAACTTAACGCTTCCAGGCCGGCTTTGCCAGCCCGGAAGTTCTTTTCGCGTTTTTACACTGTCAGCGTTCGTTCAGACCAGTCCACGAAAGACAGCCCCGGCTCCGTCTCACTCACCGCTTCCGTCTCCGCCAGCATACCGACCCGGTACTCTCCCTGCGCCAGTTCCTCCCGCCGCAGCCGCAGTACAAAGCCGGCCAGCCCGATATGTTTCTCCTGCGGCAGAATTTCCTCCACATCAGTCCTGTGCCAGTCTGCCGGAACTGCCAGATAGCCTGCCCCGTCCGTTCTCTGTAAAATTACTTTTCTTTCAAAGGCCGCGTTATCGGCGCCGGAAACATAGCTCCATCCCATAATCCACAGGATATCCGGCTCATCAGCCAGTATCTTATGCTGGGGGCCGGCCAGATCCGTCGTCAGCCGCAGTGCACCCTTCCCTGCCCTTTTCACCAGTTTACGCATGGCCGTTTTTGGCAGAAATACCGCCTCCTGCGTACAGAGATGATCCTCATGTGGAAGCTTATAATTGCACACATAATTTGACGTATTGTCTATCAGATCCTTGTGATAAAAAGGATCCGTCCCCCGAAACTGCGGATGCTTTCCGTAAAGCGTCTCCTTCTCGGCAAGCAGTCTCTCCCATTTTCCCTCATTCTGCTCATCCAGTCCACGGCTCAAAGACTCATGGTGGCAGAGAATCACATCATTTCTCTGTACATTAACATAGCCCGCCTCCAGCAGCTTGAAACAGAAATCCACATCATTGTAGGCTATCGGCAGACTCTCATCCAGACCGCCTACCCTCTCGTATTTTTGCCGCGACACCATCAGACAGGCCGCCGTCACCGCCGCCACATTGTAAGTGACCCGGTTTCTCCCGAAATAGTAATCCTCCTCGTCCGGAAAGGTAACCAGCTTGTGGGAGGGTCCGATTTTCAGATTTGTAACGCCGGCGTGCTGGATCTTCTCCGTACCCGCATACCACAGCTTCGCCCCTACGGCTCCCACATGTGGCAGAAGCGCCTGTCCCGCCATACGTTCCAGCCAGCTCCCCTCAATGATCTCTATATCATCATTCATCAGAAGAAGCAGGTCTCCCCTTGCCCTCTTCTCTCCCAGATTGCACATTTTGGAGAAATGAAAAGGCATCGGCTCATAGATATAAGTAAAGCCGTAAACTTTCTGCAGCGCCTCCATCTTTTCCCTGTTCTCCTCGCTGCTCCCATTGTCCACTACAATCCACTCATAATAACGGTACTGCGTCTTGTTCCTAAAGGAACGAAGGCATTTTTCCAGCACTTCGGGGTGGTCTTTGGACGGAATGATCACGGACACCACGCGGTGCGGCGCAATCGCCGTATTTTCACTGCCGGACCGGGTACATCGCTCCGTGCCTGAAACGGAAGTGTCGTAGAGCAGATGGTAAATATCCGGGTCTGCTCCCTGCCGCAGCACGCCGCGGCCGCCTCTGCGCATCAGCATGTCTTCCTTGAGCGTCACATATTTGGAGGAAGCGCCCGTCAGAAAACGGCCCTCTGAAAGCTCCTTTTTCAGACTCTCCTGGACAAGAGCAAACTGCTCCCGGGGCGAAACAGCCTGTCCCATTCCGACAGCATTTCTCTCAGGCAGATCGTATCTTCTATGGTATAGAATGGAATCCAGATGCCCGATAGCCTCTCTCCTCCTTCTGAAATACCCCTCCGAAAGTTCCTCAATCTTCTCCTCCAGCCGCAGGCAAAGCTCGTAAAAACCGAGATCGGGATCCTTCATGCTCACCATACGGTAATTCATACTGTCAAGCACACTGACCCGGACAGCCACAAAATGCCCCCAGTACTGGAATGCAAGGAGGGTATCCGGGGAATACGCCGGCTTCAGCCATGGTTCCATCCGCTTCGACAGATCTTCCCAATAAAAATCTTCATCCGCGTATGCCAGAAGACATGCACTGTTTTTCGCAAAATAGCTCCGCACCTCGGAAAACACAAAAGGCGCCAGCAGACCGTCTCCGTAAGTCAGAATACAGACATCCGTCTTTGGCACTACAATCTCCCGGAATCCCTTTATCGCAATCGGTTCCGGCGGTTCTGTAACACCCGTATTTTTATTTTCATGCACCGCGATCCATTGCAGATAGGGGTTGGACTGCTGCCAGAGCGTCTCCTCGTACGCCTGCTTTCTCTCCTCTGAAGCCTGTATCTTTGACAGCTCCTCCTCCGATATCACAGTTCCTCTCATTCTGCGCACCGCACCCCGCAGGGGAGCCGACGCTTTGGCCGCTATCCGATACAACGGATTGGCACAGATGCGGTTCAGATTATCCTGCAGATCCGCCTGTTTTCTCTCCGCATCCGCAATGCGTCCGGCCATCTGGGTATTTTTTTTTCGCTCCTCCTCGTAGGCAGCCATATAGTATGCCACCCAGTCATAGCGGTTTTTCTGAATGCTCATCAGTTAAACAATCCCCTTTTCTGCAAATGTTTCACGGTTTCCGCCGGCATCGCGGTCACCTCCATGACCGCCTCCAGATGATTCTCCTCCTCAGAGGGAAGTCCCCAGAGGGAAAGGGTGATGTTCGGATCTTCCGTAGGAAAAGCGTATGTGTCCTCCCCGATCTTAAACCCGTTCATCTGAATCTGCTTTCCTTTTAAGGAAATTTCCCCACCGTTCCAGCTGATTCTCTTGATATAAATCACGCAGGTATGACTACCCGGGTCAATCCTTACCGCGCTCCGTCCTCGCGCAATGCGTACGGAAAGCTCCACCATACCCTCGCCGGTTCGCAGAACCTGTTCACCGTCCTCCTCCGGGAAAAAGGACTGCTCCTCAAGGAAACCTCTCCCGGTATCCTCATAAATCTGTATACGATTGTCCACAGACTTATTGGTCAGCCCCTCGCAGAAATCTGCCAGCCGGTAAACGGGCTGAGCGATGGCCTCCCTGATCTCCGCCATGGAAAGCCGCTTTCCCGTCACATACTTCTGGAATTTCATCTCCTGCCTGCGGTACTGTTCCGCCTCGACAGGTCCAATCTGCAGTCTGCTCATTATCAAATCAGGATTTAATCCATTTCTTTTTTCATCCTCAAGCAGATAGCAGTAGAGGGCGCGAAAAGCAATTTCTCTTGTCTCAATAGCCCTGTCAAAAGTCCATTCGCAGTCAATCAGCCCCCACTTTTCCTCATTTATATAACGTTCGATATTAATATTCCGATTTGAGTCCCCATTTTCATCACACGCGTTACTCCCTTGTGGAATCAAGAGATTTGCGAAAATCAAGTCATAGTCGGCAATCTCTTTCTCCTCTCCCCATGTGATCCGTTTCAAGTACTCGTCGAAGAGACTGTGAAAACCTTCAAGGTCATTTTTCTCCAGACACTCGTCAAGAATTTCTTCCAGTGTCCGCCCTTCCAAAAATTTAATCGTGATATAAGGTGTGCCGTCAGCCTCTCTTTCCAGCTTGCACGCATTGACCTCAAGGCGACTCCCCTCATACCGTTCAGCGAGCTTGCCGCAGGCTGAAGCCGTAGCTTCGATATGCTCCCAGGCTCTTTTTGATAACGGATGTTTCTCTATCCTTCTGCCAAATCCGGTACTCCTCTGTAATGTTTTGATCTGAAATTCTTCCTTTCTGTCGTTGGAGTACTTCACATATTCCTCTGACAGGGCAGGTCCCAGAAGGAGCATATAAGAATTGGAAAAAAGAGGAAACCTCCCTTCCTTCAATATGGTGTCAAAAACCCGCTTTTCATCAAAAAGCTGTAGTCTGTCACGGTCAAAATTACGCTCGTTATTTGATAATTCCCCGCGATTCGGAAGCCTTCTGTCGGAATAGAGTGTCGTCATAAACTTATAGTCCGGATAGGGATAATACATCTGCATCTCCGAAAACCCGCATCGCTGGGCTATGGCGAGAAGGCCATCTCTCGTAAAGGTGCGCACCACACCGCCCTCCGGGTAGTCCTCAATTCCCCCAAAATACGTGCCCAGATGATCTTCCCGGCATCCGGCCCAATACTTTAATCCAAATTTATTTTCTATGGCAATCGCAATATGACCCCCGGGCTTTAGGTGCTTCTTTATAATCCGCAGGAAATCATCAAAGGGCGTTTCCGAGCCGATATACGCCTGCGCGTACTCAAAGACGCCGATCAGACAGATATAATCGTAGTCATCGGGCAGATACGGCTCCACATCCTGAAAATTGCCCACATGGATCGTCACATTGTCCGCGTCCATATGGCGGTAGGCGTTAATCATGCTCCGCTTTTTGGACAGCTCCACACAGGTTACTTCCCCGGCCCGCCTTGACAGGGCCCCCGTGATCGCGCCGCAGCCTGATCCGACTTCCAGTACCTTCATGGCACGGCTGACCGGCAGCCACTCCACAATATTTTCCCGGAGCGGAGAGAGGTGGTACAAAATCTCCCAACTCTTTCTCTCCTCTATGATTCTCTGGTACTCCACCTCCGCGCAGTCCCTTGCAATGGCGAGCAGCTCGTCTTCAACCTCTCCGTCACAGTAGAAGTCCTCGCCCGGGTAATGAGTTAAATCCAGTTTTATTTTTCCTATTCTCTCTGTTTTATCTTCCGGCATCTTCCATTCCTTCCCATCAGCAGCTTTCTTTCCTGCCCACAGTGTCCTCCAATAAATACCATGCGCTATTTTACCACAACTTTAGAATTCATGTCGTAAAATCCCACCGTATCTTTATCGGAAATCACCGTCACACTGAGCACGTCGTAGAGTCGGTGATACACCGTGAAATCGTCCTCCTCATACCCGGTCACACCAAGCGAGAGAAGGTACTCTCCACCCTGCAGGTTCATATCCTGGGTGAAGGTGATTTCCTTCGTCTCCCCGGCCTCCACAGATTCGAGAAACGCTTTCTCAAACATCGTGTTTGTGCCTGTGATCTCCGTACCGCGCACCGTTTTGATTGTGAAGGCAAAAATCGGTGCGGCAATCTTTTCCGTCATCTCCACACGCATATGAATGGTAAACGCGCTCCCCTTCAAAATAGTGGCAGTTCTCGTCCCCTTCTCATCCGTAATATAGTATTCCGTAATCTGTGCTTTTTTAGAACCGTATTCCAGCAGCTCCGGGTTTTCCGCACAAGCGGTCGCGCCGGAGACATTCCTTTTTCCCGGCTCCGCTCCGTCCATCTTGCTGCCGCCCACGCCCTTCGCCGCCATCGCCCGGAGCTGTTCATCGTCCAGCAGACGCTCGCCCTCCGACTCAGGAGCCGTATACTGTCCGACCAGCACCTGCTTGTATGTGTCTATCATCTGCTTGGGCGCGCCTTCTCCCAGTTTGATTCCCTGATTTAAAAGCACCACCCGGTCACAGTATTTGCTGATACTGCTCAGGTCATGGCTGACGAAAACAATCGTCTTGCCCATCTCCTTAAATTCCTCAAACTTGTGATAACATTTGGCCTGAAAAAAAACATCGCCAACCGAAAGAGCCTCATCCACAATCAGGATCTCCGGGTCGATGTTTATGGCTACCGCAAAAGCCAGCCGCACGAACATACCGCTGGAATAAGTTTTGGCAGGCTGATATACATAATCTCCGATGTCTGCAAATGCCAGAATTTCATCCAGCTTCTGGTCGATCTCCTTCTTCGAAAAGCCGATCATCGTGCCATTCAAGTAAATATTTTCAATGCCGTTGTACTCCATATTGAATCCGGCGCCAAGCTCCAGCAACGCAGAGATGCGCCCGTTGACCTCCACCTCGCCTGCCGTAGGAGAAAGAACGCCTGTAATTATTTTTAAAATTGTGGATTTCCCGGAACCATTGGTGCCGATAATCCCCACGCACTCCCCCTGCCTTATGGTCATATTGACCCCTTTTAAGGCACGGTGCTCCGTATGATGTTTTCCACGCCCGATGTGCAGCGCCTCCTTGAGCCGTTCCGAAGGCTTGTCGTAGAGTTTATACACTTTTTCGAGATCTGTGACCTTGATCGCGATATGATTATCCATACCATATTTCCTCGCATGATATATGGGCATTGCCGCCGCCCGAATCCGCTTTGCTGCTTCTCGCTCGCAGGCTGGCGCCCTGTTTCATTCCGCAGTTACGCCGAGGCTGCGTAGCAGTCCTCGTGATCGAGCTTGCTCGATCGGCTCATAGCACATCTGCAAAATGACTGCGCAGCCTTCGAAACACCAGTGTCCCGATACAGAACATACTGATTGTAAAAATCCAAAAATAAGTGGAAGAGTAGAAGTGTTCCCAGAACCACACTTCCTCGAAAATCGCGCTCCGATAGCCGTTTACAATATATACAAGCGGATTCAGTTTAAAAAGCGTCTTCATGTTATCACTGGGCAGCATATTGATGTTCCACATAATAGGCGTCGCCCACATGCCGATCTGGAGCGCAATGCTGATTACCTGCTGCAGATCTCTGATAAAAACTACCAGTGCGCTCGTCAGATAACTCAGTGCCAGCACAAAGAAAACCAGACAGAGACTGTAGTAGAGAAGCTGCACCGTGTAGATCGAGGGGGTGTAACCGTAGCACACCGCCACCACCAGCAGAATGCCCACAAAAAATACATGAATAAATGTGGCCGCAACCACCTTGATGATGGGCAGGATACTGATGTTAAACACCACTTTCTTAACAAGGTAGGTGTACTCCACAAGCGCCATCGTCCCCTGGGAGATTGCCTCCGAGAAATAGAACCAGGGCACCAGTCCCGCCATCAGATAGAGTACATAGGGCGGCGCTACGCCGTCCGATGCCAGAAACTCCACCCTCGCCTGAAATACTTTGTCAAACACGATCCAGTACATCAGCACCGTCACCACAGGCTGCGCCAGCGCCCACACAATCCCGAGATAGGATCCTGCATACCGCTTCTTAAAGTCGTTTTTCGCCAATTTCCAGATCAGTCCCCTGCTCTGGAAAAGCTCCACCGGAATGGTCACGATCCTGTCATGATAAATCGTAAATATGATACAGGTGAAGGTAATCAGTACGCAGCCGCTTACCTTCTTCATCTGCTCCGTCACCGGATCGGCAAGCGGATTGTGATGAAGAATCAGCACAGATGCCAAAAGCAGGCCAAATCCCCAGAATACAGCTATCGCCGCTGACTTCGGAAATTCCTTTTTCCTTATGCAGTTTTTCTCTTCCTGTCTCTTTTCGCTCATGTTACTGCCTTCTTGATCTACAAAGAATGCCGCGTTTCTCACGCCCGGTACTTCTCTGTAAAGGAGGAAAGGCCCTCCCACTTTTTATCCTTGTCGGACATCACAAGTTCCATCCCCCCGGGAATCGGCCACTCCACACCGATCTCAGGATCACTGTAAAGAATACCGCCCTCATCATTGGGATGATAAAAGTCCGTACATTTGTAAGAAAATTCTGCGTAGTCGGAAAGCACCAGAAAGCCGTGGGCAAAGTTCTTCGGAATAAAAAACTGCTTTTTGTTCTCAGCAGAAAGGGTTACACCGTACCACTTGCCATAAGTCGCGGATCCCGGCCGCAGATCCACCGCCACGTCAAACACCTCGCCGGCAATCACCCGTACCAGCTTGTCCTGCGGATAATTGATCTGAAAATGCAGCCCTCTGAGCACGCCCTTCACCGACGCGGACTGGTTATCCTGCACAAAAACCTGATCGATTCCCGCCGCCTTATAGTCCTCGTAATGGTAAGTCTCCATAAAATAACCCCTGTTGTCCCCAAACACCGCCGGAGTAATCACCTTAAGCCCTTCAATTTCGCACGTCTCCACTGTTATTTTTCCCATCGTAATTTCCTCCTTGTTTACCGGTCTGGTTGAACTATTCTACCGGCACATTTCCCGTATCCCCGTTCACCACGCCGGAATACCCTGCGGCGCCTTTGGCGTGATTGATGGAAGTATCAATATTCATATAGCACAGGTTCAGATCCACATTTGTGGAAATGCCGTCCACCGTTCCCTTTGAGGTATACTGCCACATATGATAATAATAAGCATCGTATGTAGGCGCATCCGCGTACTCCGCCAGCCAGATTCTGTAATCCGACAATCTCGACATATCAAGCCTGTCACCCAGCCAGTTGCGGGAAGCGTATACGCCCGTCTCATAACCCGCCGCCTCAATAGTCTGCAGGAATGCCCTGTGCGCCCTTGTCCGCTCATCACTGTCCAGCCCGTCGGCTCTCCCCCTGCCACCGGCGCTCTCACTGTCGAGAAATACCGGGTAATCCACATCATAATTTTCGATCAGACGGATCACCATGGAAGCCTCCTCCACAGCCTCCACCTCATCCAGAGCCTGGGTGAAGAAGTAAACGCCCACGGGAATGCCTGCCGAGATGGCGCCCTCTATGTTCTCCTCGTATCTGGGATCGATAACCAGCGCACCTGTCGTCGCACCCCGGTATCCACAGCGGATAATGGCAAATTCCACACCCGCATCCTTCACCGCCTCCCAGTTGATTTCCTGATTCCACTTGGAAACATCGATGCCGAGCTTCGCGCTGCCTTTGTCAAACTGCAGCTCCATATTCTCTGTGCCGTCCGCATCCTCCTCGGCGCTGTTGACCGCCTTATCCTCCTTTTCCGGGTCGATGTCTTCCTCCGTCACCATCAGATACTCAATATTGTCAAGCACCCGGTACTCGATATCCTGGCGTACTTGTATCGTAGTGATGGTGTTCGGCACACGGAAGCCGTCTTTTTCGTTGAGAAACACACTGTACTCCCCGGAGCGCAGGCCGTCCACATAGATCACGCCGTCCTTGTCGTTATCTGTGTACTCGCCCACATCCTGAATGGTAACGGTGAAATCCGCTCCTGTCACCAGGCGTCCAACGCTGTCTACCACCATGATCCGCAGATCCTTGGCCACGGAGCTCATCATCAGGGACACACTCCTGCCGGAGTAGGATTCGATGCTCTTAAACTTGACCTCCGGGTCAAAAAAGGTCTCATCCCTCAGAAAAGCAGACAGGTCGCCTCCGATCTGCCCATCCTCCGTCTCCACCGCTTCCTCCTGCGCAGTCATCTCCTCCTGCACCGGCTCCCTCTCCGCAAGGCCGAGTTTTTGTTTCACCGTATCTAAATTCACAATGGCGATCACCGCAAACACCACCAAAAATACAACGATCATGCCGGCCATCGCCCATTTCATCCGTCTAGAGCCCATTTGCAACCTCTACTATATACTGTCCGTAAGCAGTCTTCATAAGCGGCTCCGCCAGCTTAAGAAGCTGCTCCTTGGTGATAAACCCTCTCCTGTAAGCGATCTCCTCAATACAGGAAATATAAAGCCCCTGTCTCTTCTGGAAAGCCGCCACAAAATCCGCCGCATCGAGCAGCATGTCATGACTTCCCGTATCCAGCCACGCGAAGCCGCGGCCGAGTGTTTCCACCCGCAGCGCTCCTCTTTGCAGATATTCATTGTTAATGCTTGTAATCTCTATTTCTCCTCTGGCAGAAGGCTTCACATTCCTTGCGATCTCCACCACGTCATTGTCATAAAAATACAGTCCCGGCACCGCGTAGTTGCTCTTCGGATGCTCCGGCTTCTCCTCGATGGAGAGGGCCATGCCGTTCTCGTCGAACTCCACCACGCCGTACTCCCTTGGATCTCTCACATAATAGCCGAAAATGGTTGCGCCGCTCTCCCTTGCCGCCACTTCCTTAAGCACCTTGGAAAAACTCTGTCCGTAAAAAATATTGTCGCCGAGAATCAAGGCCACGCTGTCTGTCCCGATAAAATCCGCACCGATGATAAAGGCGTCTGCAAGCCCTCTCGGATATTCCTGGACCGCATACTCCATCCGAAGGCCAAGCTGCTCTCCCGTGCCGAAAAGTTCCCGAAAAACCGGCACGTCCCTGGGTGTGGAAATGATCAGGATCTCCCTGATTCCCGCCAGCATCAGAATAGACAGCGGATAATAGATCATCGGCTTATCATAGATCGGCATAATCTGTTTGGAAACCGCTTTGGTCAGCGGATAGAGCCTGGTACCCGAGCCGCCTGCTAAAATAATTCCTTTCATCGTTTTTTTCTCCCATTCATTAAAATAGTATTCTGTGATCAGAAAGTCACTTCTCCGTCGTGATCAACAAGGGACGCGGAAGTAACGCTGTCCAGATCCATCAGTTCCTCCACCAGCCTGCCGCCCTCCCCGGTTTTGACCTCAACCGCCATGTTCAGCTTATCCTTCGTCAGATTGCGCGCTTTCACCTGACACATACCGCAGTGTTTCTCCACAATCTCCATGATCCGCCCCTCTGTCTTGTAGTCGGAAGCGTTCACCAGAAGGATCACTGCCGGTACGCCTGCGGGCACCCTGTCAAATAATAATATTATCACAGTTATGATGATTGATGCAACTACCGCCACCACGGCAAAGCCTGCGCCGCATATGATGCCCACACTGATTGACCAGAACAGAAATACCAGATCCATGGGGTCTTTGATGGCAGTACGAAATCTCACAATCGACAGCGCGCCCACCATGCCGAGGGAAATCACGATATTAGACTGGATCGTCAGGATCACCGCCGCCGTAATCACGGAAAGCGCAATCAGTGAGAGATTAAAGTTCCGATTATAGAAAGCATTTTTATTGACCGTGCGGTAAATCAGAAAAACATAGCCCGCAATCAACACCGTTATCACCATGCACATCACGATCTGTGCCACATCAATCCTGACGGACGCATAGCCCTCCAGAAACGATTTTTTAAAGATATCAATGAAGTTCATACCCTCACTCCCCCGTAGCAATTATATTTTCGGCACAGATAATATTTGGAAAAGCTCGTCCACTGTAAGGAATCGAGCGCCAGCCGGTCCTTGATATAGGAGGGCAGAAATTCGTCCCACTTTACCTCCAGAATGCTTTCCCCCGTGCCAAGCACACACCGAAGCGGAATCTCCGGCTGCAGAAAACCGGCAATGTCATTCGAGGAGACGATATCGTCATCAAAGGTCACCCTCACATTGCCCGCATCACACACAAAAGGCGCGCGGATATACTGCACAATCACCACCGGGCGCAGACTTTTCAGCCGCATCTGCGTGAACATGGCCTCCTGTTTTATGGAAATTTCCCGCTCCGGCTTTGGTATCTCTCCCGCCATAAACTGCCTGCACTGGTCAGGCGTAACCGGACACGCGGTTTTTTTCGTCATGCCTCTGGACTTTGCCTTGCATTCCAGACTGATCCGGGAAGTGTCGCAGTTGTAAAAGCGTATACGATATTTCTCCCGGGGATCGTCCCCGTTCTCATTTTCATAAAAACAGTCGTCCTCCGGGCTGTCAAAATAGAGGCTGCGGATCAGGTACACCCCGTCCGTCCCCGCGTGGACATCCCGCTCCAGAATGCCCTGCGCCCGCAGCCGCAGTACCGCCCTCTGTCTTGCGTCTATTCTATATTTATACTCGTGTCTGTACTCTGTCACATTCCCTGCGCTCCCCGCACTATTCCATACACCCCTGCGCAATATAGGCAGTCCCTTCCGTACGCATCCTTTCCTCCACGGCGTTGACGCTGCAGCGGCCGCCGTACAAATACACATCGGAAGCCGCGCTGACGCCGTTTTTCCCTGCAATCACCGAAAGCGTACCGCCGCTTATCTCTATGACGCCCCGGTCGTCCGCACCTTGATTTACCGTGCGAAGCCCGTTTTTCTCACTCTCTATACGCACAGACGCATTCTGCATATAAATGCCGTCGTTACCCCGGACGCCGTCGCCTTTGGCCTGCACCGAAAGCGTGCCGTCCAGAAGTTTGATTCTGTCTCTGCTGCGGATGCCGTCCTCGTGATAGCCAGTAATATGCAGCGCACCATCCCCGTTGATCGTCAGATCACAGGCACTGTAAAGACAGGCCGGCGTCTCCTCATAATCCGTGTAATCGGGTGAGTCCGTCAGCACATTTTCCGTTTCTGACACCAGTGTCATAATTACTTTGGACGCCTCCTCCACGCGGAGCGCCGGACCGTTTGGAGAAGTAATCTCGACCCCAGCCAGATACAGATGCACCAGCTCGTCCTCCTCCGCGTCAATCACAAGCTGACCGTCCAGACTTCCGGAAATCCACATATCGCCGCCGGCCGAAATAATAACCTCCCCTGCTTCGTAAGCATCCAGATCTGTCTGCTTTGTCTGTTCCATATCCTGCGGCTCTGTCCTCAAGTCATGCTTCGTTCTCCCGTCCCGCTTCATCCGCACGGTCAGCCAGTCTTCATCCTGCCCTGCCTTTTCCGAAACCGTCTCACCTGATTGGCCTGTCTGCGCATCCTGCCCGTTTGAGATCCCTTCTCCTGACGCCAAATCCTCACCGGCGCAGGCCGTAAGAAGCATGGCCGCGCACACAGCTGCAGCCGTACAGACCGCCCGTCTCATGAATCCTGCTTTCCTGCAGGGCGAAAAAACTTCCCTGCACATCGTTCCAGAACGCCAAGCCCGGCCGCCGCAAGAAGCGCCAGCACGGAATAGCGGAACACAAAGCTGATATCATAAATGGAATAACAGACCGCTTCCCCCAGATAATCCGTGGAAAAACTGACGGTAACCGCGCCTTTCATAAGATAGAGCGCCGCGTACACCAGGCAGGCAATGACAAGGTCATGCACCAGCCAGTTGACAGCCGCCCTGCCCGCATCCTTCCAGTCTGCAAGCTCCCTTTCTCCCGCGATCTTCCATGTAACCATTCCCGGCACAAGCAATAATAGGATAATCATACAAACCATATATAAATATACCTCCCCTTACGGTTCCTCCGGCACGAATACCGCCCGCAGGCAGATTCCTTCCTCTGTCACAGCCGCCTCAATCGTTTTCTCCCCGGACTCGTAAGTACCCTGCCAGCCTGCAAACCGATAACCTTCCGCAGGCACAGCCGTCGCCGTCACGGAATAGTCGGTGAAATAAGTGCCCCGCCACTCCCCGCCTTTCAGATCGGGGGTGATGGTATTCAGGCGGATCGTGCCCCCCGATGCGCCTGTGTCCTTCATTTCTGACACTCCCGTCATTTCTGACGCATTTGTCATATTGCTAATCTGTAGTATCACTTCCCCGGTCTCCCCGGAAAGTCCGAGCGCATCTGCAAAGTCGGGCACCACATAGTCTGCCCTCTTCTCATAAAACTCATCTATCACACCGATATTCTCCCAGAAAGTATCCTGGGTATATATCCCGTCGTTAAAGCGGTGGTAACTCTTCTCCATAGGCGCCGCGTAAAGGGCCGCCATCTCATATAGTTTACCATGAACATCCCCGTACGCAAAGTTTTTATTTGCCATATCCATGAAGGTCAAGGCAAACTGCTGCCGGAACGTTTCGTTTTCTATGAGATTGGACATCAGCGGCGTTGTCAGGGGCGCACCGAACCAATGCGACTCCTCCGAAAAGGGATCGGACGCATAAGTGCCCATGCCGTCCTTGTAAATACCTGTGGACTCATCGGTATCGTACACACCCCAGCGCCATCTCCCATCCTCATAATCGGACGCTCCGTCTTCCTTTCTGCTGCGCCAGCAGCACAGGTTGTTCAGCGGCCAGTCCGTGTTGGCAATATAGATTTCAAAACAGTAATGGTCTATAAAACTCTGTATATCCATCATCCGTCCGATTTCCCGGTAAGCCTCCGGGTCAGACAGATCCGCCTCGCGGGCATAAGACACCAGCTCCTGATAAAACGAAAGATCCGTCTCCCTGCCGACAGATACCCGGTTATCCTGCTTCACCACAATGACCTCGTCCTCGGAAAGCCCGTATTTCTCCTCGAAATATCCCGCACTGAAGCGCGACTGCAAATTATAGAGTCCCCAATATTCCCCGTTTAAAAACACAGCGCACGGTTGTCCCGGCTGCGTCTCCAGCTCCCGGTCCTCCACCAGTGACTGGTTAAACACATCCCGCAGCATAGTCACGTTCGTGTCAATGGATCCCGACGTCCGAAGCATTTTCGACCGCAGACCAAGCACATCCTCCCCGTACTCCTGCCTTGCATAAAAATTAAATCCCTTCTGCCGGAGATTTCTGGACGATCCGCCACGTACTCTGACGCCGATCCGCTCCTCACCCAGAAGCTTCCCATCGGCATCAAAAAGCGCCGCCGTAACCGGCCGTTCCTTCGTCTTATCGGAATGGGTATAATTCGCCATAAAGGAACGCCAGACCACGCTGCCGTAATCCCAGGAACGTCCCTGCTCCCGGTATTCCTCCTGTTTCCGATAATCCCTGTAATTTACAAGCCATGCCCGATAGTCATCGCCCAGCATATAGATGCCCCGGTTCTCGGAAAAGAAATCCTCCGGCGCCACCGTCAAAGACAGCGTCATCACGTTCTCATATCCCGCCTTTTCCCCGAATCCCACAAAATATACCGCCGATGCGGTTTCACTGACCTCTCCGGCTCCGTTGACTGCAGCCGCTTTCACCACCGTTCCCTTGTCAATGCGGTTCTCCGGCCGGTAATCCCCGTCCTGGGAAATGCCCGCAATAGCGGCGTAACAGTTCTCCCTGGCGCTGCCGTCCTCTATGACAACCGGCTCCGTGTAAAGCGTCGATTCCGTCGTCGGCTCGCTCCCGTCCGTGGTATAATAAATGCGCTGCCCCTGCCCTGCCGCCAAAGACAATGTAAAAGGCTGCCCATAAAAACCGCTTGCCGCCGAAAAGGAAGGCTTTTCCAGTGTGGGAAGCACATATGCCCTCAGACCTTCGTTTCCCTCCCCCGGACTTCCGTTTTTGACAAGGCTCCACGTATCTTTTCCGTCGTTCTGCCTGGCATAGGAAATATCCGCCGCCAGAGGAGGCACCTCCACCTTGTCCACCGTATTCCCGCTGCCGTCCGCAAGCGTCAGCGTTTCCCCCGCTTCATTCAAGCGAATTCCCAGATAATAGCATACTTCCCCGCTCTCCCCGTTCTCACTGCGCCCGGCAGCGCCGTCCGCAAACAGCAGGAGGTATGAGCGGGGTCCTATCACCATTTCATGCAGACGGGTATTTTCCGAAAGTTCCTCCTGATCCGTCAGATACCATCCGTCCAGCGATACCGCCGCGAAAGACGGATTGTATAATTCAATATAATCACTGCTTTTTCCCCTGTGATCCAGCACAAGGCTCAGGTTATGGGCGCATACCTCGTTAATCACGACATGGCGCTTCGCGTAATCGTCATAGGCTATTCCCGCAAGCACAACGGCCCACAGGCCGGTAAAGACAAGCAGAAGCTTCCGCCCTCTACCGTCGGCGCCAGATCCCCTTCGCCGTCGAAACATCCCCAGAACAAACGAGAAGCCGTATGTTCCCGCAAAGCAGAAAACATACAGCAACACGTCCCCCTGATATTTGACCAGAAAATCACCATCGCCGAACAGCGCATACAGGATGCCGGAGACAGCAGCCAGAATCAGAAACGCATAGCACAGCGTATCCGCCGCAAGCTGCAGCGGATTTTTCTTTTCCCCGTTCCCGCACCGCAGGACAGCCGCTATATAACCAGGTATGATAAACAGTATAATGCTCGATAGAAATTGCCCCATATCACACCTTTACTCCGCCTGATACATCTCCTCATAATACTTCTGGTAATCGCCGCTGGTCACGTTCTTCATCCAGTCCTCATGGGCAAAATACCACTCGATGGTACGGCGGATGCCGTCCTTAAACATCGTCTCCGGCTCCCATCCGATCTCCTCCCTGATCTTGTCAGGCGCGATCGCATAACGCCTGTCATGCCCCTTGCGGTCCTCCACATAAGTAATCAGATCCTCCGTCAGATGCGTTCTTCTTGCATCCGTCTCCGGGAGCATGTCACGGAGTGTCTCTATGATAATCTTCACGATCTCTATATTCTGCTTTTCATTGTGTCCGCCCACATTGTACGTTTCAAAAAGCCGTCCTTTCTCCTGCACCATGTCGATGGCCTTGGCGTGATCCTCCACATAGAGCCAGTCACGCACGTTTTTGCCGTCCCCGTAGACAGGAAGCTTCTTGCCCTGCAGTGCATTGTTGATGATCAGGGGAATCAGCTTCTCCGGGAACTGATACGGCCCGTAATTGTTGGAACAGTTTGTAATGTTAGCCGGGAAATGATAGGTGTCCATATAGGCCCTCACCAGCATATCTGACCCCGCCTTGCTTGCGGAATAAGGGCTGTGAGGCGCATAGGGCGTCGTCTCGTAAAAATACCCTCCGTCCTCCTCAAGGGAACCGTACACCTCGTCGGTGGACACATGCAGAAAACGCCTGTCCTCCTTAAAACTGCCATCCGGCAGTTCCCACGCCGCTTTCGCGCAGTTTAACATCACGGCTGTCCCGTACACGTTCGTCTGCACGAACACCTCTGGATTTTTGATGCTTCTGTCCACATGGCTCTCCGCCGCGAAATGGACAACCCTGTCTATCTCATTTTCGGCAAAAATTTTCTCGATGGCCGCCTTGTCGCAAATATCCGCCTTGATGAAGGTGTAGTTGTCCCTGCTCTCCACCTCCTTCAGATTTTCCGGGTTGCCCGCATAAGTCAGCGCATCTACATTGATGATGCGGATGGAATCGCCGTATTTCCCAAACATGTAATGAATATAGTTGGAGCCGATAAATCCGGCGCCGCCTGTTACCAGATATGTCTTCATCCGTTTTACCCCCTGTCTCTTTTATGAAAAATTCTTTTCATTCCTGTTATATTATCCGTGAAGCCTCATAAAAATGCAAGCACCGCCACACCTTAATAATTTACATAGCTTATATTCATATCCACATTCGTGCTGATGCCGCTGACCTTTCCCTTCGAAGAATACTGCCACAGATCATAGCGGGTTGCCGTATATGTCGGTGCGCTTGCGTACTGCGCGAGCCACAGCTTATAGCTCGTCAGGCTCGCCGTATTGATCTTTTCGGTAAACCACGTCTTATTCGCATAAATCCCCGCCGATATCCCGGAATTCTGCACTGTCTGACAGAATGTCCTGCAAACTGCGGTTCTGGTATCGCGGCTGATACCGTCAGCCCTGCCGCCGCTTGCCTCCACGTCGAGGAAAAGCGGGTAATTCAGGCCGTAGCCCTTCACCAGATCAATCGCCATGGATGCCTCCTCCACGGCTTCCACCTCGTTGACCGCCTGACTGAAGAAGTACGCTCCCACCTTAAGGCCCGCCGCCTTTGCACCTTTGATATTGCTTCTGAACTTCGGGTCCTCCACCAGCACGCCCGTGGAGTAACCGCGGTAGCCGCAGCGGATGATCACATAAGAAACACCGGAGTTTTTCACTGCGTTCCAGTCAATATTGCCGTTGTGCTTGGACACGTCAATTCCCATGGCACCCGAGCTTTTTGCCAGTTTTCCGTCGCTGCCGAAGCTGTATTTTGCACCCTGGATAACTTGTTCACCTGTTACATAATTTCCGTTTTTATCATAAAAATAAACATGTCCGTCAATGGTCTGCCACCCGGTATACTTATATGCCGATGCCGTCGTCCCTTTTCCCTTTTTATAAAAAGTTTCCCGTTTTCCGTAATCCTCGTAAGTCGCTTCTACATACTCTTTATTAGAATTGCGATAGTAAAGCTGATTGCCGTCCTTGTCCTTCAGTTTTGTGTTTTTGTCAATCTCAACGTCCTCTTTCACCACCTTGATCTTGAAGGATTCTTTGATATCATCAACGTCTTCCGGGTTCTTGCAGACGGCCCGGATCTTCACCTCGCCCTCAGCGACACCCGTAACCTCGCCCTTCTCATTTACCGTTGCTATCTTTTCTTCGTCGCTGCTCCAGGTAACCTTGCCGCCTTTGGGATTTGTCTCCGCCGTCAAAGTCACCTTTTTTCCAACCTTGACTTCACTTTCGCCGCTTATGGACAGTTTGGTATAGACCTTCTGCTCCTCCTTATCCTTATCTTTGTCCTTATCTTTGTCTTTATCTTTATCTTTGTCTTTATCCTTGTCCTTGTCGTTGTCTTTATCCTTATCTTTATCGGCATCCTCTTCCTTATTCTCATCGTCCTTCTTGTCCGAATCCTCTTCCCCGGAATCTTTCACCGTAACGGAGCAGTTAAATTCCTGAATCATGCTCCCCACGACCACACGCGCCGTGACGGTGGCGCTGCCTGTCCCAACTGCCGTAACCGTGCCGCCCTCCACCGTTGCGACAGAGGTATCTGAAACGCTCCACTCCACGGAATACTCCACCTGGCTGCTGCTGACAGATATCTTCAGGGAATCGCTCTTTCCTTTTTCAAGTGTCAGACTGTCCTTATTGATGGATACCTGCACGTCGGCATAGGGATCATCCCCTCCGTCTTCTACCATCTTCCGAAACGCACTGCCTGTCTTCCACGGATCCGCAATGTTCTCCATGGGCACCTTCTCGTACTCCGCTGTCTCCTCTCCGATCGGCGTCTTTGTGGACTCCACCCATTCCACCGTATCCTTCAGGGCGGATTCCACCACGGTATTCTGCTGGGTGGCTTCCTCCTTGGCCACATTGATTTCCGCCTCGGTCTTCACCTCGTCCGCCACATCCACTTTCTGATAAGCGATCTTGTCCGTCACCTTGACGCTGCTGCTCTTCGATGGGAGCGTATACTTTTCTGCGGCCGCGCCGGATAACGGCAGGATCCTGACATCATATGTACCGGCAGCAATCTCCGTCTGGTAAATCACACCGTCCTTATCGTCATCCTTCCACTGAAAGCTCTTCGCCCCGGAAACTTCCACTTCAAAGGGCACGCCACCGATCAGCTTGCCTGTCTCCTTATTGACAAACTTAATCTTCATATCCGAAAGGATTGAGGTCAGGTGAAGCTCTACTCCCACTTCTCCCTTCTGATCCTCATGATCCTTCTCTTCCTGCTCCTTTTCGGACTCCTCTCCCGATTCCTCTTCCTCCACATTGATCATACCGCCAAGTCTCGCGGACTCCGACACCGCCAGAAGACCGCTCTCCCCGATCACGGAAATGCCCTCGATCTCCTCTCCCATATCGGCAAAAGTTTCCACCTGTTTCTCCACGGATTTTGCATGGACATAGATGCCGCCGGTAGCTATCGCGCCAACCAGCACCAGAATTCCCAGAAGGGCCACGGCCACATCCAGCGCGCTCATCTCACCGATAAAGTACATCAGACGGGCAGCAAAGCCGTCATCCTCATCGTAGTCGTCATCATCGTAACCGCCGTCCTCATAGTCCTCATCATCGTAATCGCCGTCCTCATAGTCCTCATCATCGTAATCGTCGTCTTCATAGTCCTCATCATCGTAATCATCGTCTTCATAGTCCTCGTCTTCGTAGTCGTCGTCCTCATAGTCCTCGTCTTCGTAGTCGTCGTCCTCATAGTCCTCGTCTTCGTAGTCGCCGTCCTCATAGTCCCCGTCTTCGTAGTCGTCGTCTTCATAATCCTCGTCTTCGTAGTCGTCATCCTCATAGTCCTCGTCTTCGTAGTCCTCGTCCTCGTAATCTTCTTCCACGCGACGGACAGGACGGGCTTTCTCGGACACACTTTTCCCGTATTTTGGGGGATGGGTTCGCTGATAAGCTTCAATCATTTCATCATCAAGACTCAAAAACTCCAGTGTATCCTCAGTCACACTGTCAAAATCCTCATCATCAAACCGGTCATCCTCCAGCAGATCCTCAAACCGAACGGATCTGTGATGATTTTCCGTATGTTTCCTCTTATTTTTCTTATTTTGCATTACCGCTCCCACCTTACTTTTTCTTGACTATTCGTCTATGTTTATGTAAACCTCTATTCAAAATAATTCTTTGAAATTATAGCACAAAAACAGCGTAATATCAAGATTTTTGTCGTGTCCGCAGGTGCGTCGGATTATGTAAATTGACACTCTCTGCCGTATTTACGCCTTTTCCGCGATAATTGCGCGATATTTTACACCCATATTATGGCATTTCTCGCTAATATGCGCTTGACTTTGACCGCTCCAACTGACACAATATAAGGGCAACAGACAAACGGTTACCTTACAGGGATCAATGGAAAAGGGGAATTTTCATGATGTACATGCATTACTGTAAGCGTTGCCAGCGAGTTCACATGTTAAATGGGCATAAACAGTTTTGTCCCAGATGTCAGGGAACGATTACCGAGCTTAAACTCAGTTATCTGGATTATGCCTCTATGGATGAATCGCAGAGAGTTTCTTTTACGGTCTGCTGTGCCGACGATGAGCAGCTCAGGAAACTGAGCACTACATATCGGATGTACAAGTACAGCAAATGGTATAAAGAACTGCAGCGGCAGCTTGCGCAGCCGGCGATCCATTCTTACGCCGCACCGAAACCGTGCCCGCTGGAAAACGCCGTATCCATCGTGTGATACGAAAACAGAGAAGAAGAGCGCAGATCGAAGTCTTCGGATTCCGGGCAGCGCTCTCTTTCTGTGATCAGTCCGATAAGAAGTTATTAAGATTTTATGAGGGCACTTTTTCCTGTAGATTTTTGGAAAAAATAATAGTAGAATAGATGAAAACCAGACGAAACGAATAAGACTTTCAGGAAAGGGTATGAATAAAACATGGGAGAAAATCAGGAAAAAAATACAATACAGGAAAAAAATATGACAAACCTGTCAGAATCTTCACCAAAGCCTAAAAGAAAGAGCGGTCTTCTCGCCAATATCCAGCTCATTCTGCTGGCAGCCATCGTGCTGGTCATCGGGTTCTCGGCTTTCCGTCTCTACAAATGGAACCAGGGAACGCCTTCCGACTACGATCCGGACTACCAGACCACGGATTTCGATATAGAAGTTATGGACAATCTGATTCCGCTTGCCCCGGATAAACGCGAGGGGTTTGTGGACGACGGTGTGACCACCATCCTCTGCCTGGGCGACGATCCATTCTCTCTGGAGCAGGGAGAAAACGGTCTCGCCGGACAAATCGCCAAAAAAACAGGAGCCACGGTCTACAACGGCTCCTTCACGGGAACGACCATGGCAGCACAGTTTGCCTCATATAACGACGGCTATATCCTGGATGCTTTCTCCTTCTCCTATGTGGCAAAAAGCCTTGCGAGCGGAGATTTCGACCTGATGAAGACAGCCGCCACCTACAGTTATGACGAAAACTTTGCGAAAACGACACAGATGCTCTCCGAGCTTGACATGAACATTGTGGATATGATCTGCGTGATGTATGACGGCAGTGACTATGTCAACAAGCGTCCCTGCGACGATCCCAACGCACCATACGCGGAGATCACCTACACAGGTGCGCTGCGCTCGGGTGTAAAAGCCATTCAGGAGGCTTATCCCCACATCCGCATCGTGGTCATGTCCCATACCTTCTGCCACAGCATCAATGAGGAGGGCAACTTCCAGAACGGTGACAGGGTGGATCTGGGGCATGGTACCCTGAGCCATTATCTGCAGAAAGAACGGGACGCCACCATGGACGTCAGTGTTTCCTTTATAGACAATTTCTACGGCTCCATCAACGAGGACAATTATCTGGATTATATGACGGATTATATTCACTTTAACGACGCCGGGCTGGAAGTGCTGGCTCAGAGATTTACAGACTGCATGTTCCCGGAACTGGCAGAGCAGGCGTCCGAATAAACAATTCCAGAAAATCTGCTACGAGAGAACCGGCACACCAGCCGGTTCTTTTATTTCCAAGCCCCATGCATCTGTTTCTCCGTCAGTACTCCACCGAAAACAGCTCCTCGAAGTCAAAACGTTCTATCATATCCCGCGTCTCCTCCAGCGCCCGGTCCATCTCCTCCATGTTCTTCACCTCGCACGTTCCATCGGCAAAACACTCTGTCATAAAACGGTTAAATCTCGCGTGGTAGTGGGTATAGTCCGCATAATTGTTCAGATCCGTCACAATCTCCTCCCGGTTCGGGAAATAAAACACACGCACATTGTCGTAGGATAGAAGCGTCTCCGCGATATGCGCATACTCCTTCATGGTAGCCTCCATATGATTCTCCTGCCCGACGTCGTTCCAATAGAGGATGCTGTAGGGAGGGAAAAAAATATAGAAGGTAGTTTCCGGATTCTGCTCGATATAAGGACAAAGATTGACCTGCAGGTTTTGATCCGTACTCTCAAGAAAGGCGTCCGGCTCCGTCTCCTCCTCCACCTTTACAGGCGGCTCATAGTTGTGCATCACCCATTGGATATTGTAATATTCATCCGTCCACCAGCTCTGGTACACGGTGGCAAGATCCGTCTGATCCGGGTCAGCCAGCGGACGCAGCACATAATTCAAAAGCACGTCCTTATTCAGCACATACTGTATATCGTTCAGATAATTGTCGTCATAGAGATAGGCAGGAAGCGGGTATTTCGTCTCCTCCACGCCACCCGTATAGGTCGTCACATCGACCCCCAGGAAAACCGACTTCACCTCATGACCGCTGTCAAAGATAATATCCATGATATTCGCCTGATCCTTCGGGTAGGCGCCGCTGTAGCTAAGTTTGACCGCCTTAAGTCCCATCAGTTCCTCAAACCAGTTGGTGTTAAAATTCACCGTCATGGAGGATCCAAGGATCACACTGTCGTATTCCATGTGCTTCGCCATTCCCGGATTCTGGGTGAGCTGGTTGTCCACCAGATAGGGAAAGTCCGCAAGCGGCGCATGGTACTGGAAAAAAGGATCTACCCAGACCACCAGCGCGGCCGCCAGTATAAGCCATATGAAAGTGAGGAACACGATGGAGAAAATCCATATTTTAAACCGCTTCATGCCATTACCATCCTTAAAAATTGAAGTACAAAAACGTGCTGACACCGGAAAAGCTTAAGATACACCACACCGCCAGAACCGCAAAAACCGCCGCCGACACCGGCCCGTATTTCAGGCGCGCCACCCTCTCATTCGCGTTTCGTCCCGCCATCGACAGATACAGCCCGGCTCCCAGAATCAAAAACATCAGAATATAGCGGCTGAAAGACAGGTTGTCCAGATGCAGGACTTTGATCACATACCAAAATTCATCCGGCTGCAGACATTCCGCCAGATCCATGGAAATCTTTTTCACCTCTCCCCTGCATGCCGTCCGAAGAAGCGCATTTGCCTGTGCGATATTTTCTGCCCGGAAATAGACCCAGGCGACGCTGACATAGAGAAATGTGGCCGCCTGCGACACGATTGTCATCACTTTGCCGCGCATCCGGCCGTGACATTTCCCGCCTCCGCCCTCGCTATTAATGACACTTCTGTCATTTTTTTGCTGCATATGCACCTGCCAGAAGCGGGTAGCCACATACAGCCCCCCATGCAGCATCCCCCAGACAATAAAATGAAAACCTGCCCCATGCCAGAGACCGCTTAAGAAAAAGACGAGCAAGAGATTCAGATACATCCGTCCCTGTCCCTTGCGGTTGCCGCCCAGCGGGATATAAATATATTTGGTGAAAAAACGGTTCAGGGTAATGTGCCACCGTTTCCAGAAATCCACTATGTCAGTCGCTTTGTAGGGAGAATGAAAATTGACGGGGATCTCTATCCCTAACATCCTGCCGATTCCTACAGCCATATCGCAGTAACCGCTGAAGTCAAAATAGAGCTGAAGAGCGTAGAACAGGATCACCAGACACGCGTCCGCCCGGCCAAGAACAGCCAGATTATCATAACCGTAATCTACCCCCGCACCAAACGTGTCCGCCAGAAGCACCTTCTTGGAGAGGCCCAGAATAAAAAGCGCTGCTCCTCCCGCAATCCGTTCCCAGTCCGCCTTTTTTTTGCCAAGCGCCCGGAATTGCGGCAGCATCTCACTGTGATTCACGATAGGACCCGCTATGAGCTGAGGAAAAAAGGAGACAAACAGCGCGTACTCGGACAGCGAACAGTCCGCCACCTCCCCCCGGTAAGTGTCCACGATAAAGGAAATCTGCTGGAAGGTAAAAAAACTGATTCCCAGAGGAAGGAGAATACCCCGCAAAGCAAAACCGGCTCCGAACACGCCGTTCACGGTATCGAGAAAGAAGTCAAAATATTTGAAGTAGAACAGCACGCCCAGATTCAGCGCAACCGCCAGAACCAGAACTGCCCTGCGGGACGAAGTCCCGTGTCCTGAAACGTTTCCATGTCCCATGCGCCGCAGCCGGAGACTTTTCCCGGACAGCAGTCTGTGTAACAGATAGTTCCCGGCAATACTGCAGACCATTAGGAACAGATAAGACAGATTAAAATAACCGTAGAACCATAATGACATTGCTGTCAGAAATACGCGGGCTGCCCCGGGCCGCCCGCCTCTCAGAAGGCCGTAATAACCGAGCAGACATATGGGAAAAAACACAAACACAAATATATATGAATTAAATAACATTCGCCATTCTCCTATCGCCCAAGCCTGTCATTCACGGATCTTTTATGAATCCTGCAGTGTCATATCTTTGTAAATCACATATTCTCCCACCCGGCCGTAATCCGAATAGCCGTAATCCGTCAGCGGCTCCTCCATTTCGCGGTCTTCTTTTAAGATTACATAGGCACACGGATACGTCCTCGCCAGTTCAGCAAAAACCGGCGTGTCAATCACCTCCGCCTCCTCCATCGCCTCATACATGGCATTGTAATAATCCCAGCGGGCGATCAGCATTTCCCGTCCGTAAGGCAACTCTATATCCGTGCTGTACTGCCTCACATAGTAGATCAGGTCGGCAGGCACAAGCACCGTGATCCGCCCCTCCTCAGGCTCTATCATATCCACAATGTCGACCGCCGCCTGGGGCAGATGGTAAGCGTTCTGTGCCCGTGAAATATGTTCGCTGTCATATACATAGTCGCCACATGCGACAATCGCCAGGCAGACCGCCGCCAGACCGATCCGCCTGTGCTTTCCCATCAGCCTGATCAGACCGTAGGCGCTGACTATGCTCATCTGTAGAAGCCATAAGAGCCGGTAGTAAGTCTCGGAATCCTCCATAAGCCGCACAAACACCTTGCGGAACAGAGGACAGAAAAACAGGAACAGAATCAAAGTGGGCGCGTAGACAAACAGAATCCGCCTGCGCCTGTCCTTCTCCACAAGCCACAAGTAGAGGAGTACCAAAAGATAGATCCCCGCCAGAAAATGATTCTGATGGAATCCCATATAATTTTTAAATATAACGACGCTCTCTAAAAAAATACCCCACATATGCCGCCCCCGCTATTTTAAAAGGTAACTGTACGCCATAAAGACATAAACCGCCATATACACCACATTCGGAATGCAGGCGGCTCCCACCTTGAACAGAATCTTCCAGTCCCGCTCCGCCACCGCCAGACAGAAAGTCGTCACCGCAGTCAGAATGCAGACGAGGAACACCGCAATGGAGCTGCATACCCCCGCCGCCATATTGACAGAAACAAACAGAATCCAGATCCCCGCGTCTGTCCGTCCGTTTTTGACACCCTTGTCATAAATCTGCATGAACACCCAGAACAAAGCCGGGATTACAAGCGCGCCCGCCACCGCCTTTCCCTGCCAGGTACGGGTCAGGAAAAAAGTTTCATTGGTATAAATGGACACATTCCCAAAAATCTGGAACATCGCCATGATAATCATAAAGCTTGGCAGGTTCTGCTTCTGAAACACATGCCCGCCGGCCTGCCGGGTTTTCGAAAAGAGCAGCCGCCCGATCTCATAGTACAGAAGATAGGTCAGCGGAATCAGCGCAAGGGGCATCACCACATGGGAGACAATGGTCGCGTGCACCCCTGCCCGCACCGAAATATAGGCCACCCACATAGGAAATACCGCCATCGCATGGCGCACATCCAGTCCCGTGGAACCTCCCGTCAGAGGCAAAATGCGGTACATCACGCCCGCCTCCTGCGCGATCAAAGACTCCACCACATAGTAGGCGTCGTCGCCGTCAAAGGAAGCAAACGCTGCCGCCCTGTAAAGCTGGAAGCCCAGCAGGAGAAAGAAGATCAGCCACATGATGCCTGCTTCCGTAAGCAGACTTTTCACGGGGAACGGCTTCCATCCCACTATGATTCCGTTTCGGCATAGGAGCAGGATGCCTGCCGCCGCACAAAAGAGGGTAAGCACAGTAAATACTGCGGAAGCCGCTTTGAAGTTATTGTACTCCACCCACAGAACCGCCGGAACCGCCGCAATCTCAAAGAGCGCCCACATGCCGAAATACCCGGAAAGCAGCACAAAACCCGGACTTCTCTTTTCCGCCGGAATGAAATTTGCAGGGATCAGCCCGATACAGAAGGGGATGATCAAAAGCCAGAAAATAAAACTGATTACAGGAAGCATACATACGCCTCTTTCTTTTCCTTGATTACAAGACAATAGTCAGTAATACTATAGCATATACCATTTTATTTTTCCACATTCCCGTGTACATCCCCGTCCAAACATGTTATAATAGCCGCGAACAGTATAAAACAATGAGGTATTACATGAAAAAAGTATATGTAATCGGCGCCGGCCCCGCAGGTCTGACCGCCGCTTATGAACTGCTTACGCAGGATAAAAACAAAGAATATTCGGTCACGGTTCTGGAGGAATCCGAAGCCATGGGCGGCATCTCCAAAACCGTCAACTACAAGGGAAACCGCATGGACATGGGCGGACACCGTTTTTTCTCCAAAGTGCCGGAAGTCAACGCATGGTGGGAACACATGCTGCCCACACAGGGTTCTCCCACCTACGACGATATCGTGCTGCACCGGGAAATGACGCTCTCACCCGGAGGCCCGGATCCAGAGAAAGAGGATCATGTGATGCTGCGCAGACACCGTGTATCGCGCATCTATTTCAACCAGAAATTTTTCGACTATCCGATCTCCTTGAAGCCGGAAACTTTTATCAATATGGGTTTTCTCGCAACCATGCAGGCTGGTTTCAGCTACCTGGCTTCCATGATTCACAAGCGACCGGAAAATTCTCTGGAAGATTTTTATGTAAACCGTTTTGGAAAAAAACTCTACTCCATGTTCTTTGAAAATTATACGGAAAATTTGTGGGGAAGGCACCCTTCCGAAATCGCTCCGGACTGGGGCGCACAGCGGGCAAAGGGGTTGTCCATCGCCGCCATTTTAAAAGATGTCTTCTCGAAGATGCTGCCCGGAAAGAAAAACCGGGAGGTGGAGACATCCCTGATCGAAGAGTTCAGTTATCCCAAGCTCGGCCCCGGCCAGCTCTGGGAAGTGACTGCGGACCGAATCAGGGAGCTCGGCGGAGAAATTCTGTGCAACAGCAAGGCAGTAAAGCTCCACAAGGACAAAAACAACCGCATTACCTCCGTCACATATGAGACGCCGGAGGGCGAGGTGACCGCAGAGGGCGACATTTTCATTTCCTCCATGCCTGTCAAAGATTTGGTGGCAGGATTAAACGATGTGCCGAAAGCCGAGGCAGAGATAGCCGCAGGCCTTCCCTACCGCGACTATATGACCGTGGGGCTCCTGTTGCCAAAGCTGAACTTAAAAAATAAAACAAATATGAGAACCATAAACAATATCGTGCCGGACTGCTGGATTTATGTGCACGACAGAACCGTCCGGCTGGGAAGATTCCAGATCTACAACAACTGGTCTCCCTATATGGTACGCGACTTAGAGCACACCGTATGGATCGGTCTGGAGTATTTTGTCTCAGAAGGGGACGAGTATTGGACCATGTCTGACGAGGATTTCACCCGCTTTGCGGTAAAAGAGATTGTCAGCATGGGGCTGATCGATAAGCCCTCCGACGTGATCGACTCCCATGTGGAGCGGGTGAAAAAGGCGTATCCCGCCTACTTTGACACTTACAAGGATATAGACAGGCTGACCGCATATCTGAAATCCATCGACAATCTCTACTGCGTGGGCAGGAACGGCCAGCACCGTTACAACAACATCGACCACTCCATGATGACCTCCTTCGAGACCGTGAAAAACATTTTGGGCGGCATTTCCTCCAAGGATAATATCTGGAATGTCAACACGGAAAAAACCTACCATGAGGAGGTAAAGAAGGCTGAGCCTGCAGATCAGATCGAAGTGGATTGATCCATCAGCGGCGACGGCTCTGTATCCGCTGTAATACGGCGCTTACCAGAATCAGGATCACCGTATATACAGCCATTCCATATAAGTAACGAGTGTTATGAATAGATTGCAGATAATACCAGGGCGGGAGCAGCAGTTTTCCCGCCCTGAAATGCTGCAGATTCAAAAAGATGGGACAGAGCGCCAGCATCGCCGCCAGAAGCGGCAGAAAAAACATCCCTGATCTCCGGGGCGTACGGCACAGCATCCGCAGCAGATTTGCAAAAGCCAGGACGCAGACTGCAAAAACCGCGCAGCTCACCACTTCCCTCTTCCAGTCTGTAAACACCCCCGCCAGCTTACAAGATAACAGCAGCACCAGAGCCGCATCCAGTAGGAACACAGCCCCCGCAATATAAGAAGCCGAAAGCCGTCTTGTCACAGGAATGCGCCCGTAGACACCGCGCTCTTCATCCTGCATGAAGCAGAGCGAAGCCGCCAGACCCACAAAGGTAAACCAGAGGGCAAGGATTCCCCGCAGAGGCGCCTGCACATAGGTAAAATCTTCCGCCTCCCCGGAGGTCTCGTCGGGATACACCATCTGAAACAGGCTCCCCTCCACTGCCATCCTGTCATAAATCCGACGCAGCTCCTCATCAGTCATTTCCTCAAATCCCAGTTCCTCCCGCACATAGCCTGCATAGACCGCATAAGAAAAGGAAGGGTATATGGCGGATGACAAAATTTCCCGCCCAAGAGTGAGGGCCACGCTGTCCCTGCGCTCCACCACCGTCACCACCGGCCGTACCCTGCGCTTTTGCGCAAGCGCCGTGATCTGCTCCGACAGATCTTCAGAAAAAATCCATGCGGCGTCCGCCTTCCCGGTTTCTACCTGCATCCGCGCTTCCTCCTCATTCTCACATGACAGATACCGCAGAACGCCCCTGCCATCCAGAAGTCTTTCGGAAACCGCCTGCGCTGCCGCATCACCCTCAGGCAGATACAGCGCGATCGTGGCAATCCCGGCGGATTCTTCAGAAAGCCGCCCGACGCCTGCCGAAAGCAGCGGGGCCAGACAGAGCATCAAAAGAAAACTGTATCTCTTCAACAGCCTTTTCTGCAAGAGTATAAACCGTACAAACATCCGTCCCGGCATGTTCCTGCCCTCCTACCGTTCTCCCATTCGCCTCTCCGTCAGTTCCTCGGCGCTCCGTGCCGCACGGCCTTTTGTCTCCCCGTCAGCTCCTCTCGATTCTGCCTCTCCTGACCGCCGACGCCAGAAGCAGAAACACCGCCGTCCAGACAAAGACTGCCGCCCACAAAACCGCCGGTATTTGCCCCAAAACCCCCGCCTGCGCAAAGCGAGCCGCCGCGCCGGAAGGCAGAAATTCTCCCAACGCCCTCATTCTCTCGGGAAAAAAGGCAGAGGGATAAAAATACCCGGAGAGATATCCCATACCGATTCCACAGATCAACTGCATCAGAATCCCGTTCACGATCCCTGCCGCCGCCTCAAAGAGGAAAAACTGCAGCGCGGCAAACAGCGCCGTCACAGGCAGGAGAAGCGGTACAAATGCAGCAAAAGGCGCAGCCCCCATGCTTTCCCATTCGGGAATCCGCAAAAGATCCCGCTCCAGCCCGAAGCCGAGAGGCAGGCATAACATGAAAAACCCCGTGGACACAAGCAGCAGATAAGCCAGATATTCTCCAAGAATCTGCCGAAACGCCCCTACTCTCCTGGCTTTCAGAAAGCGGGAAAAGGCACCGTTTCCATACACAAAAAGAGCACTGTTCAAAAGCCCGGAAAGTAAAAGGAACAGTAAAATCATGCTGCAGAAATAATACAGCTCCAGTGACAGGCCGTCCCCATAGCCCAGCGCCTCCACTTCACAAAAATCCCCCCGGGACAGCACCAGACTGATCAAGGCCAGATTCAGTTTATCCGTTTCCCTGCCAGTTTCCTCCTCCCTGCCCTGATCCGCCAGCACCCGCTGCATGGCATAGATCGCGCTCTGGGAACAGGTCACCAGTGTGGAGGCCATATCCGTGATCTCTTCCATCACCATAATTCCCAGTCCCTGTTGCCCTTGTATGGGGGTATAAGTGACAGCTTTGTCATTTTCTCCGTATACGATAGATTCCATCAGCCCCTCCGGAATCCGCATCACGGCATAAAGATCCCCGCGCCGGAAAGCTTCCCCGGCTTCCTGCTCGGACATGGGTACAAGCTCGATCATAAAGCGGGAATCATCCATCTCCTGCACGGCTGTAATGCCAAATCCCAGATAGGAATCCGACAGATCTCCCACCATGCCGATCCGATATCTGCTTCCCCCCGCTGACAACGCTCCCTGTGTGATCAGCAGACAGGCAAGCGTACCCACACAGAGGCAGACCGCCAGGTTCACAAGAATCTGCCCGGGCAGAAGTCTTGCCGCCCTTTTCAGTTGTGCCAGAAAATAAGCTGCTGTCTGTCGCATTTGATCCTCCGCATCAGAATGGTCATGGTCTGCATCCCTGCTCCAGCTTCCCCGCCAGTTTATGAAAATCCCCATCGTACTGCTGCGGGTGAAGGCAGCCGTCCTTTAGAATATAGCACATATTACACAGCTCCAAATCCTGCGCGTCGTGGGTTGCCATCAGCACGATGCCACCCTCTTTTCTATAAACTTCCAGATAACTGCGGATGTTTTCCTTACAGACCGGGTCAAGTGCAGCCGAGGGCTCATCCAACACCAGAATCCCGGGATGGGAAACCACCGCACAGCCGATGGAAAGTCGTTTTTTCATCCCGCCGGACATCCGTCTTACAGGCGTCTTCAGAAAGCCGTCGATGCCAAGCAGCCCAAGCGCGCCGTCCGCAAGCTCCCGTTTCAGTGTCTCCCTGTCATACCACATGCGCAGATTGTCCCATGCATTCAGCTCCTCCATCAGCGGATCCCCCTGCGGCACATAACCAAGCGCCTTTGGAATCTGCCTGGGATGGCGCAGCAGATCAGTTCCTTTATAAAAAAAGGAGCCGCCGTCCGCTCTGCGCACGCCTGCCAAAATGGAAAGCAGCGTGGATTTCCCGCTGCCGTTACTGCCAAGGATGGCTGCACAGCTCCCGGCCTCCATGGAAAACGATATATCTGTAAGTACTCTCTTTCGGGAATACGCTTTTCTTATCCCGGCCACCTCTATTTCCATAGACATCCCCCGTTTCCGCGCCCCTGCGCTTCCCTGTCCGCAATCCGTCCTGCTGCGCCGAAAGCCTCCACTCCACTCACGGCGTCAGCCGCACCAGCCGGTCTGTACCTGCGTCTACCGGGCCGAAAGCGCCTCTTTCACCGCCTCCGCAATCCGCTCCATGCCCGCAGCCGTGGGATGCACCCCGTCGCTTGTCATCTCCTGCAGATTATCTATGGTAACGCCGCAGTCAGACAGATTGATCACCGAAAGTCCCCTGTTTTCCGCAATATTCGCGATTGTCTCCCCATAGTCTGCGGACGTCAGTCCCTCGCCGTTGACAAATTCCACATAAGGTGTTTCCGTCCCGTAATCTCCCACCGGAAGCAGGGTACAGCAATAAATTTCCGCCAGTGGATAATTTGCCTGCACTTTGTCAAGCATCAGAGTGTAAGCGTCGCTGAAGGCAGCCACTTCACCCTCTTCCACCAGTCCCGTACCGTCGTTGTCTCCCAGCGGAACGGCTTTCAGCATATCATTGGTTCCCAAATATATGACAACCCTGTCAGGGCACATTCCCTCCGGGCCGGAAAGATCATTGGTACGAAGCTCATTACAAGCGCACTGGGGATCTTCTGTTCCCGTGGAATCTCCCGCAACAGTCGCCCCGGAGCTGGATCCATTCGTGTAGAGGGTAAGCTCCAGATCATCCGCCACCCGCTGCCACCACGTATCTTCCGCCCGCTCCACTTCTCCGCTTTCCGGGAAAAAGGCATAATATCCCATCGGATTATACCCCTGGAAGGTGGAAATACTGTCCCCCAGAATTGAAAAAGTAGTGCCCGCAAGCTGCACCTCCTCTGTCTGGGTGCTCCCCTGTCCATCTGTACTGTCCGACGGATTTTCTCCGCTCTGTGCTGCCGCACCTTCATTTATGCCCTGCCCGGCATCCGCATCGCTGTGATCCGCCACACTGACATCTGTGCCCTGTCTGTCCACATCCGCACGCTCCATGCCGCTCTCATTCTGTGCATCCGCGCCCGCCGGACCACCACCGCAGCCCCACACCACCGCAGAGACCGCCAGCGCGCACACCGCCGTACAAACTTTTCTCTTCATATGTCTGCCGCCCTCGTTTTCTCACTTCTTCTTGAACATAGATTGTCTCGCGCCATGCATTTCCCTGTGCTTTAACACATCGTCCACCGCGTCCATACGCAGGCCCGCGTCGATAAAGTCGCAGTATTTGCAGAACGGGTAGTTGTGTCTGCCCGTTGCGATCGCTTCCCGGAGCTTTCTGTACTTTTCGCTGTTCCATCCTTCCCGAAGGGAGGTGTCGTTTAAATCCGCCATCTCCGTCACCTCGAAATTGTCACAGCAGCAGATCCCCAGCTTGCCGAATGGCGTGATCCACAGATCCGTGAAGGGCATCAGACACGTCTCTTTTACAATCTTCCCCTTGGACTGCTTGTTGGGGGCGCTGCCCGCACGGTTGGTCAGCACCTCCTTCAAATAACGGATCTGCACGAGAATATCCACATCTTTAAATTCATCCGGGTTCGCTTTCACATAATCATAGATCACCTGCACGTTGTCGTGCATCCTCATCTCCATGCCGTAGTTGTTGATGATGAGCTGATCCACATAGGGAACGATCTGCTTCACCCTGTCCACATTGAGAAGAAGGCCGTTTGTGGACATGAAGATAAAGGCGTCCGGCAGCTTCTCCCTGGCATACTTATGAAACGCCACAATGCGCGTGTCAAGCCATGGCTCGTTGTTCCCGTAAAGGGTCAGATGCCCTTTGTAACCCCAGTCGTGAAGCTGGTCAATCACAGAGTAATAAAGCGCGTCATCCATTTTCTTGTAGGGGCGCTTTTCCGCATGGATGTTGGCAGTACAGAACTCACATGTGCTGTTGCACCGATTCACTGTCTCCAGATTCACGACCAGCGGATGGGGCGCCTCCTTGTGGCTCAAAAAAAAGTCAATATACCCTTTCTGGGATCTCCTGCGGCTGACAAACTGCAGTTTTAAATAGCTCTCGCTGGCAACCCAGGGCAGATACTTTTTCGCGTTCCATCCGATCACTCCTCCGAAATTGTGCACTCTGATTGGCATGCGTCCATTCTCCTTTCCGTTTTCGCCGTGCAGGCTCAATGCTTATACGCATATATCGTCATACTCCCGTCCTGTGCCGTATACTCCCCCAATAGGGACAGCCCGGTCTCCTGCGCGTTGGACAGCTTTATTCTGGAAAAAAGATATTCCCCTCCAAGCGCCCGGAAAGCATCTGCGTCCATGTAAATATGATCATCCGTGGCATACACCGTCTTTGTGGCGCTGACAATGCTCAAGTCCGTCCCCGAATACAGATAGGCTCTGGCGCCCCAGTCATCATAATAGATTCTGGTAGCCTCCACCCGCTCCAGCGCAGGGGCAATGACCTTCCGAAAGTCCTCCTTGTACTGCTGGGAGTAGAAACCGAGATACCCGTCCAGCGTGGCAATCCCGTTGTACTCCAGCACCGCCGGATGGAAGCCGTAGGCTGCCGCCCACTCTCCCTGATAATTAATATCCACCTTGATCTCTTCAAACAGATCCACCGCGTAAAACTGTTCATAGGACAGCTCGTCCACCTCCTGCGCGTGAAAATGCTCGTAAGCCCTGTTGTAACATGTGCTGTACAAATCATTATAGCGGGTCGGCGCAAGAATCACCGCAAGCGCCGCAATGCACACAATGCCGTTAGCCAGCCACATCTGCCAAGGCCCCTCATCGTAGAGCCTGCGCAGCACAAGAAACAGCGCCGCATACCAGAGAAACGGGTTAAAGAAGACCGTCCTGTTAAACTGCCAGCCCTCCAGGGGCGGAACCAGCTTTTCGACCAGCGAGCGCAGCGGCTCGAAATCGTAGAGGCCGTACACCGCGCAGTTAAACAGAATGAAAAGCAGCAGCAGGTTAAAGGGATCGCGCAGCATGGCCTTCCCCTCTCTCCTGCGCACATACAGCGCATTGTTTACCACAAAATAAATCATGCACACAGGAAGCGCCACTTTCCCATGTACGCCGTCCGCATGAAAAATGCCCTCCCGGAACACCTGCCCGATTTCCCTGCAAATCTCCGGCAGGGGAAGGCTTGCATTCACAATGGAGGAACGGATTGTCACCTCATCGCTAAAGAGCATCTGGCCAAACAGCCGGTACTCACAGACCACGAACCCGGCAGCAAGCACAAACAACGCTCCAAGCAGCCGCCATGCCGCCTTTCCTTCCTGCGGTCTCTCCCCGCTTTCAAAAAGCCTTTCCCGGCCTTTCCTTCTGCACAAGTATGCCCCTCTGCAAAAAAGCCACAAAACCGCCAGCGCAAGATACCCCAGAATAAAGATGCCGTGGTAGGAAAAGTAGGATACAAGCGGGTATGCAAATAATGCTGCATACCAGAGATACCACCGCTTTCCCTGTCCTTTGTATATCTTTATCAACAGCCAGACGCACAGCGGAATCGAGGCAAACGCGAAACCGAAAGCAGGAAAAAACCAGCAGATCCCGTACACAAAGCCGGTCATATAGACAATCGGACGGTACGTCTCAAATCTTTCGCCAAACAGTTCTCCCGCAAGCAGGCAGAAAGAGAACATGCCCATCAGAATTTTTCCCAATAGTCCGAGCACATAGGCCGTGTAAGTGGGAAAAACCATGAAAAGCAGGCTGTACAGCGAAAACTCCGAGGGCAGATTGTCCCGGCTGACGCCGCCCAGAAAAGGCACATCCACGCCGTGCTTCCAGAAGGAATCCGTATTCTTGAGCATCTGAAACTGCGCCAGAAACAGATCCATATTATCGTGAACGCCGATATAACTGCGCTCCCCGTAACCGAAAAACACCGCTGCCGCAAGCAGCAGGAAGCCTGTTACCGGGAACAGAAACCAGTATTTTGTTATTCGGATAAACCACTTCTGTTCCGTCAATTTTTTCATCTATTCATCCCAACAGGCATATTTACGCACTGCGCCTCCCTCTGGTTCTGACAACCTTGTCACTTTTTTCGTCTGCATGACAACCCGTCCGAAACACAAACAGCTTCTGCCCGAAAAAGTTCATCACAATAAAGATCCCCATGCCGAAAATCATCGCAATATTGTCAAGAAGGGCCTGTGGGAATGTCCCGCCGCGCGCCAGTCCCGACACATCCAGAAGCCAGGTAACGAGAGGCTGCGCCACACTGAAAGACACAAGATAGCACACAATGATATTGACGGCAAACCGCCAGGGCAGCCACTTATCCCTGTTCTCTACCTTAAAAGTCAGCTTCGCATTGGCATGATAGGAAAAAACACTGCCGATAAAGTAGGAAATCCCGCTGGAAAGCCAGTAATTCATATGAATCAGGTTGTAGAGCACCGCCATAATCACCCAGCCCAGAAACGTATTGATCACGCCCACCATGCCAAAGTGTATGACCTCCATAATAAAATCCTTGTATTTCAAGTACAGCGCTTTCATCCGTTTAAGCCGCATCCTTTCCCAAAATCAGCGTCCCTGTCATTTTGTGATGTTTTTTTTCCTGTTATGTGTTATGATGAACCCACGCGGATATCCTTATCCGTATCTGATCATTGATACCGCGCAAAGGCAGGATGTCTGCCCGCCAAAAATAAGGAGTGTCTATGCCAACATTAAAAATACACCATATCGGCTACTTAGTCAAAAAAATAGAGAAAGCAAAAAAAACATTCGAAGCCCTTGGCTACCATATCGAACAGGACACTGTACATGATGAGATCCGCAAAGTGGACATCTGCTTTCTCATAAAGGACGGTTACCGGGTGGAGCTGGTCTCCCCCGTCTCTGCGGACTCCGTGGTCTCGGGGCTTCTGAAAAAATATAAAAACACCCCCTACCACATCTGCTACGAAGCCGAGGATCCCGAAGGGGCCTGTCAGGAACTGATCTCCAACGGTTTTATCGCCATCGACACCCCCACGCCCGCACCCGCATTAGGCGGCCGCCGCGTTGTCTTTCTGACAAGTCCTGTCATCGGTATGGTGGAACTAATATACTGACCAGGCATTTCGCACATACATCGTGATGGTTCCGCACTTTTTCTCCGTGAAATCCGACAGATCCAGACTCGGCTCATAACACCAGTGCCGGTCTTCCTCATTGTACATCACGATCACATCTATCTGCGCAAAATCCGCCTGCTCATCCTCCCTGGGCCCGTAGGAACGGTTGATCTTTTTCTCGTCCTCCTCCCAGTAAAACACTTCATCATAGCCGTGAAGGCGAAACCAGTGGTACATGGTCTTATTTCCCTCCCCATTCGGCGCAAAGCAGGACAAAACCTTTCTGTCCGTTCCCTGTACCAGCTCAAGGGTCGATTCCATCATGGTCTTAATGCTCTCCCCCCGGTAAGTGAAATACTGCGCCTCCCGAAGGGCCACCCTGCCGTGGGCCGCCAGCATCAGAAGCAGGCACAGCATATAGGCAATCCGCCGCTTGCCGCTAAGGGGCCGGAAAGTGCACCCCACAATCACGAAAAAGAACGCATATCCCAGCACGCACGGCAGAATGTAGCGCTCCTCCAGGGCCGTCTTGCTGTAAGACACACACTGGGGCAGGATAATCGCCGCCGCAAGCAGCATTTCCCAGCCCAGCTTCTTCACATGTTCCCAGTAAGTCAGAAGAATCAGCCCCATCAGCACGCCAAACCTGACATACCATTTCAGATTGTTCCCCGCCGCATTGCGCCATACCTGCACATACTGGTCGAGGGTTATACTCTCGTCCAGACCTACATAGGAATAATTGTTCGTACCGACCACAAACAGGATCAGCAGCATTTCCACCGTAAAAATGACACCGATCGTCAACAGATAAGGAAACCGGCGTCTGATCACTTCCCACAAATGCGGAATGGTCACCTTTTTTCCCCTCATCCCGTCATACAAAATATAAAGCCCCACAAAAGGCAGAAGCAGGATAAAAGGCTCCTTGTAAATGGACATCAGGAAAAAAGCGACCACACTGATAACCGCATACCGCTTTTTCTCTGAGGAAAGCCACTTCAGCAAAAAGCAAAATCCCACCGCAAACATCATCATATCATAGGATTCCTGCGGTCCCAGCTTCCACCACACCGCCGACTGGTACCCCACCATCACCGTCATGGAAAAGAGCGCCGCATAAACCATATTACACTTCATCTGCCTTGCGCAGTAGTAGAGCGCCGCAAGCGCTGCCACGATCTCCGCAGCCTTTACAACTGACATGGCTGTCAGATTTATTCCAAACACATAGGCCATCAGAATACGGTTGATATAGTACAGCGGCCGAAAGCGGAGTGTCAGATCATAACTTACAGTATCCCGCAGGCAGTCCCACAGGCTCCGTTGATCCAGCTTCATCCAGTCGATATACTGTGCAAACTCCCAGTCGTCCACCAGATGAAAGCCCGACGTCAGCGTACCCGTAACAGTCACCACGCCGAACACCAGCGCAGCAAAGAAAGCCCATATCAAAACGGCCTCTCTCTTTTTACTTATCTTCTCCAATTTTTCGTAAAACACCTGTACCCTGTCCAGAAATCTGTTCACCATGCCGCGCGTTACTGCCTCTCCCCATTGATTCCGCCGTACGGAGAATGCCTGTACTTTGGGCATTCTCCCGTGTGAGAGGGAGTTGCCAGGCAACTCCTAGAGTTTCTTGGCGTCCCGTCCTATGGCGGGACGTCTTTAGAAACTCTTCTCACACTGTGATCTGACTGATAATGATATCCGCCATCTCACCCACATTCTTCATGGACACTACCTGTCCCATGTTGAATTTCATGCCAAACTCCTGCTCCACAGCCGCCAGAAGATTGATGTGCTCCAGAGAATCCCACTCCTCGATATCGTCCGCTGTGGTGGCGTCCGTAACGGTGATCTCCTCATCGTCAAACACGTCCCGGAATACCTCATTTAACTTTTCAAACACTTCTTCTCTGCTCATATGCTCTCTCCTTTTTCCACTGCAATTACCGTATTTTTTTTCTCATAATCCGATGGGATCACAAACTTCCAAATTGTGACACCCGTGTCAGTTTCATCTGTCTTCTCAAAACCCATTGTCCCATAAAACGTCTTCACCATGGCATTTTTCGCTGTCGGATAATAGTAACCCATGATCGTCCCGGCGCCGCAGTCCCGGCACGCTTCCACCATGCTGTCCAACATGGCGCACTCCATATCCCGCTTTAAGACACGGCAGCTCATCAGCCACAGTTCCAGATGAAGCACATCTGCGCCAGCCGTTTTCTTCCCATCCGTCTGTTCATCCTGTCTGCCGCTCTCCATATCCGGCCGATCACCACGCCTGTATATGTCCACGTCGGCCATCGTTCCCCTTCTGCCGATCACCACAGAAACTACGCCGTTGTCGCCGAATCGGTCGGACAGCTTGCCATAGCGGGTGATATAGCGCGGATCCGCCGCAAAGGCCTCAATCTCCCCCTGCGTAAACCGCCTTGTGGTCAGATTGAACTGATTGCTCTTGTTCGTAAGCTGCGCGATCCGCGCCATGTAGATTGGCTCAAAGGGGCGGATCGTCCCCTGCATTTCCAGGGAAAGCAGATATTCCCGGTAATCGACGAAACGCTCCTGCTGCACTTTTCTCTCCATGTTGGCTCGATACATCTCGTTCCGTTTCCTGTCATCTTCCGACAGACTTGTCACCTCGAAGAAGCCGCTGTGGTCCAGCACCCGGATATACTGTTCCGGCGTGCCGATCTCTGGGACAGCCGTCCCTGCCGTCTGTGCGCTCACGATCTCCCGCTCCGCCGGATTGTCATCCACGAACACCAGGCTGTCCGGCAGGATGTTGAGCTCCTGCGCAATGGCAGTGATATTGCTGCTCTTCGGCTCCCAGTTCGCCTTCATCAGCACGAAATCCTCCGGCTTGAGAAGGCCCTCCGGGTGACTTAAGCCCGCGATGGCATTTTCGTACTCATTTTTGGAGTTCACGGCCAGCATGACGCCAATCTCCTTCTGCGCCTTCACATAGCCCTGAAACTCCGAATAAACCTGTCCCATCGGCGTCTCCTGCCCGATCTCCAGATTTTCCGGGCCGTCATCGCCGACAACGCCGCCCCAGAGCGTATTGTCCAGATCCAGGACAAGCGCCTTCCTGTTTCTGCCGAAAACCGATTTGATGATATTCGAAAGGTTGTGGGCAAAGACAGGAACTGCCTGCATACAGCAGGCATATTTGTACATATGCCAGTACAAAGGATCCGCCCACCTGTCAAGCCCGTAGGAGGCCGACAAATACTGTATGTCATGGATATAAAAGTTCCCGTGCTCCCGCGCATACTGATAAAACTTCTCATTCAGCCTGTTGATAAAAGAGATACGCCCCTGGGGAAATACCCCTTCCTGGTTGCCAAGCAGCCGGTAAAAAGGATACTCAAAATTGTTCTGGATCACAGGGCAGTGATACACCTGCGCGATCTTGTCCCACATCACCTGGAAATGGGCATACTGTTCCGAAAGCAGTTCCTCCACCCGCTCCGATGCATCTGAGACGGAAGGCCATGCCGTAATATTCCGATTGGAAGTGTGGATAAAAATCAGATCCGGGGCAAACGAGAGAAGCTCCGGGTTATCGAACATCACATCCTGCCAGTACTGCGCATACTCCGACTCATAGAACACAGGCCGGATGCCCTGATCCAGCAAAAACAGCTCCAGAATACGGATGATATCGTGGGTCGTGCTGCCTCCCAGAACCGCGATCCGCTTCTCCAGAAAATCAGACCGTTCCTCTGACAAGGCGCGCTTCAGCTTCTTTGACTTTTTTAAGATAAGCTCCCCGTCGAAGGGGTATTCCAGTTCCCGCATAAATTCTCCCCGCATGTATCCTGCCTCTGCCGCCTTCTGGCTCTGTTTATACGCGCAGAAGGCAGGTTTTGCACCTGCCCTCTATCATACCATATTTTACCTGATCTATGCAATCATTCCTCCGGCGCGAAGTCATTGTGAATGATTTTTGCGATCTTCTCCGCATACACTCTGGCTCCCAGAGGCGTCATATGGACGCCGTCAGCCAGATACTGATCCGCAGTACCCGCATCAATGCCGCTCTCCTCAAAGGCGTTGAAGAACATCACGCCATCCTCCTCGAACAGCCCTGCCACATAGCCGGCGCCTCTTGCGTAAGTAATCAGCGGGCCATAGCCATAATCCAGGGAATAGCCGTCACCGATGAACGTACTGCCGTTAAAGACCTGACAGTAATGGGGGGCAACGATCAGAATCCCCGCATTGGGGAAACGTCCCTTCAGCCTGCTGACCGCGTCCTCAAGCGCCCCGGTGTAGGTGTGGGTGCCGTCCACCGCCAGCGTATCTCCTCCCTCCAGATATCTGCTGTTGGGAATCTGTCCTGTCAGAAAATCGTTCACGCCATACTCTATGATAAAGTAGTCCGTCTTGTCAAAATCGCAGGTATCCAGCACATCGCCAGCCGCGTAACCGTCAAAAATATCCGTGTTGATATTGCCGAGAATCCCGTTCACCACGCCAAGCAGACAGCGTGATTCCCAGGTCGCAAAATTATACTGGTCGTTCGGCAGAAGCGCTGCCGTGGTGCCGCCCATGGACATATTATAAATCTTCGCGTCCAGCTGCTCGCCGATGATATCCGCCGCGCCGCTCTCCGTCCGGTCCCCGTCCATGATACTGTCGCCCAGAATGACAATCTGCATACTGTATTCTCTGTCATCCTCCTCTTCGGGCTTGGAATCTTCTTTCTTCTCTTCCTTTTTTTCCTCTTTTTTCGCCGTTTCCTGCTTTTCGATTTTGGCAGGCGCACTCTCCTGCTGATCCGCCTCACTGGCGGCGGGAGCCGCTTCGCTCTCGGCTGTCACCACGCTGGAGCCCTCCCTCAGACTGCGCCATTCTTCCTTGAGTTCTTCCACCGCCTGGCGGTTCTGCTCCTCCAGATCCAGCCGCTCCCGTTCTACCTTCATCTGCGCCTGTCCGTATACAATCTCAATGATCGCCAAAACGCAAAAACCGATCAAAACTACCAGAAGCATATTTATATTTTGTCTGCCTCGCCTCGTATTTCCCATCTTCCTACCGACCTTTCCTCTATATAATGATGCCTGCGCCTGTTTCCCCCTGCAACCTTTATATACTTTACCACATTTTACCCAATTTTCCTATCATATACGGCTGGAATTAAAAAATTCTTCCATAAATCTTAATATGTTATGGTATATTATAATAGAGACAACTTTAAAATATGCGAAGCAATTCATTTACGAAAGGATAAACCGATGCCATTAGTCAACCCGGGGGCGCAGCCTGAATCGCCCTCCTTCGGACATAGATACAGCCAGACCTCCAGCAGGAAAATACCTTCCCCTTTGCAGGGAGATCTTCTTTTCCTTCTGCTCCTTTTTGTCTCTTACGCGATTCTGCTGTTTTACATAAAGCCTGTGGACGCCATCAACGACGACTGGGGCATGTACAGCATCCTCTCGGGCGCGTATACGGGAACACCTGACGCTCATGTCATGTTTTTTCTCTATCCGCTCTCCTGGCTTCTTTCAAAGCTCTATACCTTGTGGAGTTTTGTTCCCTGGTACGGGCTCTTCCAGCACGCCGTGCAGATCCTCTGCCTTTTTACCGTATACCGGCGCATTCTGCGGATCCGGCAGAGGCACAATCCCCAGGCCGCGCTCTGGCCTCCTGCCCTGACCGCTTTTATCCTGTTATTTTTCATTATCAATCTGAACGTAATGGCGGAAGCGCAGTACACGACGACGGCGGGACTGGCGGCCGCCGCCGCACTGTTTTGTTTTACCACTTCCCGCATCAATCAGTCGAATATCGGATTTTTTCTGGATAACATACCGACCCTTCTCCTGGCATGGGTCTCTTTCAGCATGCGCCAGAATATTTTTTATCTCATGGTGCCTATGGCCGGCATGCTCTGGCTTTCCAAATGGATGATCGCTGCAAAAAATGAATACGAGGGCGCCGCCGTCAAGCTTCTCGGCTTCGCCCTGTTTCTCGGTGCAGGCATGGGGCTTCTCTGGAGTGCGAACGCCGCCGCCTATTCCTCCACCGAATGGTCTGATTTCCGAAAAATCAACCACTACCGGGAACGGGTAGGCGATTTCTACGGCTGGCCCGAATATGAGGAATGCAGGGACGAACTGCAGACGCTCGGTTTGGATGAGGAAGCGTATATGTACCGCAGAAGCGGTGCACCGCACATCGGATATGACATGTCTGTCACAGACTGGAAACAGATGCACGACGTGGCCAGACGCTGTTATCTGGCCCGCACGAGCCTTTCAGAACGGCTGAAAAATATGGCAGTTTCCGCTGTAACTGTCTTTTTCTATCAAGCCGGCATGCAGCCTGCCAATCTGCTGGCCGGTCTGCTGCTGGTTCTGACCCCTGTGCTCATCTTCTTTGAACGCAACGCCCGCGCACTGTTCGTCTACCTGATGTATCTGTTCGGGCGGTGTGTGAGCTGGGGCTATGTACTCTACGAGGGCCGTTTCCCCAAGCGTATCGTCCAGCCGCTGATTACCGTAGATTTCCTGATCCTTCTGGGAATCATCCTCGCTTTTAATCTGCTGCCCTCGGAAAACCGCAGACGATATTATGTGCTTCTCCCCCTGCTCTGCTGTCTCGGTCTTTTCTCGGTGTATGTCACGCACCGGGATGTGGCTGAAAGTTACCGAGTCCACGAGAAGACCTGGCAGGAGCTTCGGGAATACTGCAGCGCCCGCCCGGACAATTTCTACATATGGACTTACGGTTCCGGGACGCTGGAACACTTTTACGAGACGCCCTTTGGCCGCGGGCAGGATACATACCAGAATTTTATCTACACCAACTGGGGCGTAATCTGCAACCCCAACACACAAAAAAAGCTCGACGCCCACGGGATCGGCAATTTCGGCCGGGATCTGGTGGACAGCGAGCATGTGTACTTTATCCTGCAGGAAGCCCCTTACAATGAGGAGCACCCTGTCATCATGTATTTCAGACATACTTACCGGGCAGATCTTGCCGTTGCCGATACCTTTACCGCAGGGGATACCACTTATATGGTATACCGGCTCTACCCCCTGTAAGACTGGCGCCCCGCCGGCACCCTGCCGCGTCCGAACAGCAGCAGCGACAGCACCGTAACCGACAGCATCAGCGGGTATACATAGCGGGTCAGCACGCAGGGGCCCAGAAGCAGCGTCCCTGCAAGCGCCAGCAGATACACCGCCGGAAGCAGCAGCACCGTTTTTTTCAGCCCGATGCAGCACAGACAGTAAAACAGGAGCAGATAGCAGTAAAAGGCCGGCTGCATCACTAGCGCCACAGGCGGGCAGTACCGCCACAGTTCACCTCCGGCCGCAAAATACCTGTAGAGAGACTGCAATGGCTGCAGTTTCTGATGTCTCACATATCCCGGCGCAAGCGCCTCCATGTAGGGCTGCTGATCGCCGGGATAGGTAATCTGCAGATACCCTTTCGCATAAGAGTACACATCGTCCAGATACGTCACATCCGTCAGATCCCACATGCCCTTATTTTTCAAAAGGAATGCCTGCAAATACTCTCCGGGATAGCGAAGTCCAAGGGACACCCACTCCCCGGCGAAAATACGCAGTGTCTCCCTGTCCCCTGCGATATCCTTCTTGCTCCTGTCCGCAATGGCAGGCACATATTCCGGCAGATTTTCTCCCCACACTGCGGCGAGGGCTTCTCTGTCCTCCTGCGTCAGCTCCTCCTCGTGAAACTGCACCGCCCTGGCGATCTGCTGGGCCGGCACACTGAGCATCTCCCTAGCATAAGTACTGCTGGTGGCCGAAACCGCCTGCACCATCAGCGTGTTAACAGCCAGGTACAGCAGGAAAGCCGCCCCGTGAAACGCACATGCCTGTCTGAAAAAAGGTTTCCTGCGAAGCGAAAAGAAAGAAGCCGCAAACACATATAAAATCCAGGCGTAAACGCTGTTGTTGCGGAACAAAAGAAGCAGCGCCGTAAACAACGTATAGCGGACAAACCAGCCGGCTCCCGGCTTTTCCTCCCCCGTCGACAGATCATAGGCAAATGCCGTAAACACCATGGTAAGCGCCGCATATATGGTATCTTTCGTGATGGAGACCGCCAGCATCCCGTGGGTGGGAAAAATTGCCGCACACAGGACGAAAACATAGCAGAGCCATCTTGACACGCCGTGTCTGACAAGAAAACAATAGACATAGGCAAAACAGGCCGCCACAACAGCCATCTGTATCAGAGAATATGCCGCCAGACCCGCACGATCCGCATTCGGCAGGAAAGACAGAAGCTCTCCCAGCGTCAGACACCCTTTCAGCATCAACGTGTGGATCAGGGGATGATGGGTCGTCAGACCGCTAACCCGGATCTGATCAAGCTGGGGAATCACATCGTAAGCCATAATCGCCGGATAATAAGTGGCAAAGGGAATGCAGAAGCCGCCAAAAATCAAGGCAAAAGCGCCCCAGAAAGCACCTTTTCGAACGTTGTGTTCATCTGCCGCAGCCGCGCCTTTTTCTGACACATCTGTCAGTTCTTCAGCCCGCCACTTTGCCAGAAAGAAGAGCCTGTTCAGTCCTGCAAAGGCTGCGGGCGTAAAGCAGACTGTCCACAAAACCGCCTCCGGCACGCCGGTAATTCCCGGATGGCTGTATAAAAGCCCCAACACCTGCAGTGAGGTAAATCCCGCCGCCAGAATAAGCCGCACGGGCACGGAGAAAAGAGCATTCTCCTGAAACAGCGCCCCTTTCCACAGGCAGTACAGCCCGAACAGCAGCGTCAGCGGAAAAATTCCCATTGTATACACACTGCCCTGGGCACGGAGCAGTAAAAAAATCCGCACCGCGCAGACAAGCGGTAAAATCGCAGCGGCACCCGACAGTGCCAGTTCCCTCGCCGAACCGTTTTTTCTTATACGTTCCATCCTCTGTCTCCCTGTTTCATCCAAAATATTTCCTATCTCTGCATAACCAAAGGCATGTCCAGTCACTGAACATGCCCCGCCTGTTTATGCACACATCATTTTACTTTTCCCGCAGACGCCTCGTCACCAGGGTCAGCCGGTATTCAAAGTCCCGCCTGTTTTTCAGCGCCATATTGGACAGCATCAGTCCCGCAAACAGAGACTGCAGCGCCGCCAGACCGATAAAACCGCAGACGAAAAGCGTGGGGAACCGATCCACCATCCCTGTCTCAATATAAGTGATGAAAATCGGGATAAAAAGCACCACCGCAATCAGTGTCAGCAGGATTGAACACAGTCCGAAAAATCCGAAGGGCTTGTAATCCCGGTACAGCTTCATAATCGTGTGCAGCACCTTAAAACCGTCCGAAAACGTATTTAATTTTGATTCGCTGCCCTCGGGCCTGTCCCGGTAATCCACAATCACATTCTCAATCTGCATGTTGTTGTAGACCGCATGAATCGTCATCTCCGTCTCAATCTCAAAACCCGTGGAAAGCACTGGGAATGTCTTTACAAAGCCATAGCTGAACGCGCGGTATCCCGTCATAATATCTTTGATTTCACAGTGAAAAAGTCTGTTGATGCTGCCGCGCACGACAGAATTTCCAAAATTGTGGAACGGTCTCTTATTCTCCGTAAAGTATGTGGAGGAAAGCCTGTCCCCCACCACCATATCCGCATTGTGCTGAAGAACCTTGTCCGCCATCTCTCTGGCATACTCCATAGGATAGGTGTCGTCGCCATCCACCATAATGTAACACTCCGCCTCTATTTCCCGGAACATTCTGCGGATCACATTGCCTTTGCCCTGCATGTGTTCATATCGGATCACCGCGCCGGCGTCCCTTGCAAGCTCCACCGTGCGGTCGCTGGAATTATTGTCATAAACATAAACCACCGCCTCGGGCAGCGCTTCTCTGGCATCCCCAACTACTTTCGCAATGGTCTTTTCCTCATTATAACAGGGAATTAATACTGCTATCTTATCCATTCTCTATCTCCCGTACTCTCAATCTTACTTTTCAGTTTACCACAGTTTGTCATTCTTTACTATCCGAATTTCTAAAATCCCTGATAGATAAACTCCGAAGCGCTGTACCCGGGTCCATAATACCCTAACAAAATGACCGCAAACAGAAGCATATACCACAACACCCAGCGCAGAGGCAGCGGTTTTTTCGAAACCCATTCCCGCACCGGCTCCTTTCTCTGTTTCAGCGACACCGCCCACAGAAGCAGAAGTGACAGAACTGTCACTGCCGTCTCAATCCCGTCAAGACCGAGCTGCAACAGAGAACCATCCCAGAGAACCTGCGGATTCCACACCCGCACCGCCCCTCTCAGCATAGCCAGCGCGTCACCCACAGAGGCGGCGCGGAAAAGCAGATCACCGATACACACAAGAAAGAAGGTCCGCAGGATACGGATGCCGTTTAAAACCCATCCCTCCCCGCTCAAATGAAGCCGTTCATTCAGACGTGCGAAGGGCGGCGCAAGCAGCTCCTCCATCACAATATAAAACCAGTGCAGCAGCCCGGAACCGATCACAAACTTCCAGTCTCCGCCGTGCCAGATGCCCACCGTCAGCCACAGAATGAACATGGCCGCAAACGTGGCGTACTGTTTTCCACGCTTTTTCCCATATTTCTTTTTCAAGGACTGGTTCAGATTCGTAAAGATCCCGGAACGAAGAAGCGGATAAAAAACATAGTCCTTCATCCACACGCCAAGCGTAATATGCCATCTGCGCCAGTACTCCGCCACGCTCTTTGCAAAAAAGGGCGTCTGAAAGTTTTCCGGCAGGGCGATGCCCAGACTCTGTGACAGTCCAAGCACAATATCCATACAGCCGGAAAAATCCGTGTAAAGCTGGAATGCGTAACAGACGGTGGCCACCCAGATATACGCACCCGGATACCCCTCATAATCCCCGTAAACCGTATTCACTAAAACGCCAAGCCGCTCGGCAATCACCAGCTTCTTAAAAAATCCCCATACCATGCGCTGTAAGCCCTGCGTCACCTGCTGATAATCAAAATCATGGGGCGCAAAAAACTGTTCCGCATGCTCCCTGTACTTTAAGATCGGCCCGGAAACCAGGTTTGGGAAATACAGCCCGTAAAGGGCCAGCTTCAAAACGTTCTTCTGATGCGCCGCAAGCCCGTAATAGACATCAATCACATATCCCAAAAGAGAAAAGGTATAGAAACTCACACCCAGAGGCACAAGAAAGTCCACACCGGCAATCAGCCTGTCCGGCCCGCCGAAAAGATGCACCACGCCGTCCACGGTATTGATAAAGAAATTCACATATTTGAGGGCAAAGAGAATGCCTATATTGACCAATATGGTCATCAGCAGAATCCACCTGCGCCTCCCTGCCGCCTCCGCCGGTGCCGCTTCAAGCAGTGCGGTTCCAATGTGACAGGCTCCCACGGAGACAAACGGATAGATAACCAGCGCCCCCTGCCTTGCAAGCAGGCAGTACGCTACACTGCAAAGCAAAAGAAATCCCCACTGGAACCTACGGGGAATGCTGTAATATACGACTAATAAAACGGTAAAAAAACACAAAAAATAAAAGGAAGTGATACCCATATTATTCATCCGCCTCCGCTTTCACTATAGCACATGGTTGTAAATATTTCCACAATACAGTAAAATAATTAGGAAACGCAAGCGATTGGAGGCAGCCATGCTTTTTAATTCTCTAACCTTTGCCGTCTTTTTACTGGCGGCTTTTGTCCTGTATCATATCGTGCCTGTCAGATTTCGATGGGTTTTCCTGCTGGCGGCAAGCTATGCCTTTTACATGAATCTGCATGTGGCTTACGGCTTTCTGCTGTTTGGCGCCACCATTCTGACCTACTTTTTGGCGCTCCGTCTGGAAAAGGCCCCTCTACAGGCGAAAAAGCGGATCTGCCTGCTTGGCGGCATTGTGCCCCTTGTGGGCATCCTTCTGGTCTTTAAGCTGGGCGCTCCCGTCATCGGCAGGATCAACGGTTTCATCGATGCCGGCCGCCTGTCCATGCAGCCTTTGACCGTGAAAATCCTGCTGCCCGCAGGCGTTTCCTTCTATTTCTTCCAGTCTATGGGATATCTGATTGATGTGTATAAAGGGAAAATCAAGGCAGAGCGGCATTTGGGTTACTACGCCCTCTTCGTCTCCTTTTTTCCCCAGCTTCTGGCAGGCCCCATAGGCCGGGCGGACGTCCTGCTGCCCCAGCTCAAAAAGGAGCGGCGCTTTGATTACAACAATGTGACCTACGGCCTCAAGCTGATGGCCTGGGGATATTTTAAAAAGCTGGTGATCGCGGATGTGTTCGCCGCCACGGTGAATAAAGTTTACGACAATGCATACAGCTATGTGGGCCTTGTGTTTATCATTGTCACGGTGATGTTCGCTATCGAAATCTACTGCGATTTTTCGGGGTATTCGGACATTGCCATCGGCTGTGCAAAGCTTTTCGGCATAGAGCTTGCGGTTAACTTCAAAAGCCCATACCTCTCCTTTTCCATCAAGGAATTTTGGAGCCGCTGGCATATCTCCCTGTCCACCTGGTTCCGGGACTATGTCTACATCCCTCTCGGCGGCAACCGGGTGCCGAAGTGGCGGCGCTGCCTGAATCTCCTCCTCACCTTTCTGGTGAGCGGCTTCTGGCACGGCAGCAGTCTGACCTACATCCTCTGGGGCGCCATCCACGGCATTTTGCAGATCATAGAAACGCTCCTTTACCCTAAGACCAGGCGTGGCGTTCCTGTCACCAGACGGAAACGCTGGTGGCAGCTTCCCGTCACCTTCACCCTGCTTTGTCTTACCTGGATCTTTTTCCGGGCAAACACCATCCAGGACGCCTTCTGGATTATCTCAAGGCTGTTCTGGGATATCGGCCGACCTGTCAATTACCTGAAAACCGCCGTGATCTGCCTGGACATGCCCTATCTGTCCATGATCGGCATGCTGCTGTCAGCGGCTGTGCTTTTCCTTTACGACATGGTTTCGCTGAAGCAGGACGTGATCGGACTGGTTTCCCGGCAGAAGGGTCCGGTACGGTGGAGTGTCTATGTACTGCTGCTGGTGGTGATTGCCCTGTTTTCACAAAAAGGGATTGCGACAGAGTTTATCTATTTTCAATTTTAAGATGCATGTTTCACGAACGATGACGGAAAGGATTATGGTATGGAGAAAAGAAATACAGTCCTCATTTTTATCATCAAATGCATTGCCATCCCTGCGGCGGCTATCTCAATACTCTTCCTGCTGAATCTGCCGTACCGGGAAATAGATGATGCGAAATATATGGATATGTGGAACCTGCGGATGCTGGGGAACCAGATCAACGAGGTGGAGATTGCCAATGTTGGCAGCTCCCACGGCGCATATGACTTTATCTATGACGGGCTGACGGAAGACGGATATTCCTGCTTTAACTTTGGCAGCGTAAGCCAGACTTACCAGTACGATCTGGCTCTGCTGCAGGAGTATGGCAGTCATTTGGACGAGGGATGCGTCGTGTTCATCCCCGTCTCCTACTTTTCCTTCAACAACGAGACGGTGAATGAAACCGAGGCGCAGGCGTTGTCCGTGAAATATTACCACTGCCTCTCCCCGAAGAACATACCCGACTACGACCTCTACACGGACATCGTGACAACCAGACTTCCGATTCTCTCCGCCGGGGAGGATCTGTTCAGGCTGCTGCCATCGTTTTCCCTCTCCCTAAAGGCGTTCGCCGCAGAGGGCAGCCCGGATGGCGGAATGGACGAGGCCGCTGTGGCGGAGTTCGCAAACCGGGCCGCCATGCGCTATGATCGTCATTTCAACAACAAAGAGAATCTCTTTTTACCCGAGCGTGAAGAACAGCTTCTCTCCCTGATCGACTACTGCAAAAAACACGGGCTTACACCCGTGCTCATCACCACGCCTTTTTCCTCTTATTACAACACCCAGGTATCCGGGGAATTTCTGGACCGCTTTTACGGAACGGTCAACCGCATTTCATCTGACACAAATGTCAGTTATTACGATTATTCCCACGACAAACGGTTTCAGGAAAATCTGACCTATTTTTCTGACTCCGACCATCTGAATGCGGAGGGTGCGGCGTATTTCATGGAGATTATTGCGGAAGAAGTGCCGGAACTGAGGGCAGTGCTGGGGGAGTAAACCATTTTTCTTCAGCGCTCCAGATCCCGTCAAAGCAGTTCCCTCGTTTTTCTGACAAGATACAGCGGAATATTGGTAATATGCCCGTCTTTCCGATAACCGCGTCTGGAAAAGCGCAGCGCATATTCCGGCATACCACCGATGATCATTACACATTTTTCTAAAACTCACCACTCCACGCCGAGCACCGCTTCCATTTCCACATGCCTGTCCTCCCGGAGATAAAAATCATCCGCCGCTTCTTTTGCGATCTCTGGCGTAACCTCCTCCGGCAGGGTAATGCCCGGATGGAAGAGAATTTCCAATGTTCTCCCGTCCTTTTGGGCTTTGCGCCTCATTTTTCCGTACAGTCTTTCTATTCTCCCTTTGTCCATCCGCCCGCTCATCACAAGTCCCCAGAGATACATCCGGCTCATCCTGTTCTCTTTGCAGTAGCGGTCCACCTTGTGGGAGTAGAGTGACAGCAGCCTGTTCTTTATGAAATTAACGGGTCGGTAGGTCCTATATAATGACACGTCTGTCAGAAATACACCAAGCACTTCCCTGGAATTTCGGATATACTCTAACGCATACCCTTCCCCGCGCACAGCTTCCAGAACTGCCTCCCACACCACGGGAATCATGTGGGCATGCTGGTGGCTGTCGATCCGAAGCCCTTTCTGCCCGCAGGGGATGCTGTGCCGGGCCGCGATCCCGATGCACGTTTCTATGGCCGTCTGCGCCTTTGCAATCTGGGCTTTGATTTCACACACTAACTGCGCCCGTATCTTCTTTCTTTTATGCGGCAGATAGGAGGCCGCAAAGAGCCCGCCCCATCCAAGGCCCATCAGATCGGTGCCCGGCTTTACGAGATCGGGAGCCGCCGCCTTACCCGCCAGACTTCTCCCCTCCACAAAATCCAGGTGCACGGACAAAAGCGGCAAAAAAGGAAGTTTCGGTATCTCCCTGTAAAGAAGCTCCATACATTCCTCAAAACAGCTCATATTCGGCACAATGCTGATGCTGTCGAGCCTGCCTGCCTGCATACATGCCAGCATATCCTTTGACGTGTTTAAAGTAAGCGCGTAATCGTCCGCGTGAATATCCGGTTTACTCATGTCGAAATCCCTCCTGAAAGCTCTCTCCCCGAAGCCGCAGAACCTGAAGCTGTCCGCCCTGGGGTGTGGCCGGAAATGCAAAATATCCTGACAGATCCCCCTCGTCCGGCTTCCAGATGTGGACATTGTCCACGGGGTACTGGGTGGACTGCCAGGAAAGATAGTCAGGCTGTCTGACCAGATCCTTCGGCTCCATCTCGGAAAGCTTAGAAAGCCGCTGTCCATATTGCAGCAGAGCCAGCACCAGAACGGCCGCCGTCACGATAGCAAGCGGTTTTCTCCACACAGGCGCTTTTTCCGTACCGCCTCCTGCAGCCGGCTTCTCCCTTCCTGCAGATCTGTCTTTCCTTCCGGCGAGACAGACTGCCGTGCCGAGCGTCAATGCCACAACCATATGGATGTAGGGCCCGCCGTAGCGCATATGAGGCGCAGTCACCATCCAGAACAGCAGATTCACAATGCCTGTGCCAAGAAGAGCCGCGCAGGCATATTCTTTTCTGCGAAAATATACTGCCAGCAGATACAAAATCACAGGAATGCAGAGCAGCCCCGCCACAATCAGAATGCGGTTTCCCGTTTCCTGCTTGAGAAACCAGCCGGGAATCCACCCGAAATAAGAATCGTCATATTCTGCCGGATTTGTGATACCCCTTGCAAACATCTTGATATCCAGACTGTCCCTCACAAGCACCGCCTTGTCCATCTTCCAATCCAGCCGAAACAAATCCAGTCCCCCGTAAGGATAGACGAGATAGCCGGAAATAATCACATTGCGGATCAGATAGGGCATCAAAATGAACATGCCTGCCGCCACATGGGCGAAAGCGGCTTTTCCCTTTTTCTCCCTGATAAACAGATACAGCGGATAAAGCGCCAGCACCGCCACGGATGCGGCAGACAGCTTCACCGTCGCGGCATACACACCGACAAGGCACAGCCAGCCGTACAAAGCTCCATCCTCCCGGCTGTTCTCCCAGCATTCGCTCCACTTTACAAATATATAGAGGACAAGAAGCATGGCCCAGATATCCGTGCCGGAAGAGGCAATGTCATACCGCTTCTGTACCACGAAAATGACCATCACACATTTCAGAAAATCTGAAGTGCGCAGGCTCTTCTCACCCAAGAGCCGGATGGTTGCGCATACGTAGATAAGCGCCGCCAGACAAAAGAACCCGTTTAAGCTGTGCAGGGACTGCCCCACAAGCCATCCCAGACTGAAAAGCGCCTGCAGGGACATGAACGCACTGTTATAAGCCAGACGCATGTGAAGATTTCCAAGTCCCGGAACCACACCGTAGTCCTCAATCCAGCGGATCGCCTGCGCATGATAGAGCCCCGTGTCGTACTGACTCGGGCTGCGGGTTGTCCAGACCAGCGTGAGAACAGAGCAGAACAAAACTGCCGCAATCCGCCAGCCGGCAAGTCTTTCCCATGTAACGCCCGGAAAAAACGTGATCCGTTTTCCTTTCCCAAAACGCTGAAAAACCCACACACAGAACAAAAGAATGCCCACCGCTCCCAGAATGGTGTCGGCAATCCCCGCCACCTTATAAAAAAGACTGAAAAGCTGGGCATAGACATTCAGAACAATCAAGCCTGTCACAATATAAACGTCGGGACGCCCCATGTCCTCCCGGCGGTTTCCGTATACGGCATCCACAACCGCCTTACCAAAGAGCAGGGACGCCCCTCCGATGATCACCCATGAAAAAAGCACCATCAACATACTTGCACCCCCATGTCTGCTTCCACACAGACATTCTTTTTATATTCACTGCTGCTCACCGTCATCTTCACGCCACACGAGTGTATCAATGATATATCTGGGTCTGTGCTTGGTTTCCATGTAAATCTTTCCGACATATTCTCCGATAATTCCCAGCGACAAAAGAGTAATCCCGCCGATGACCAGAGATACAATCAAGGTAGTGGTATAGCCCGGCACATTGTTCCCCATGGCCCAGTCCACCAGGCCGATCACACACATCACGATACTGAACAGAAACATGAAAAAGCCAAGTCCGCCGATCAGTCTGAGTGGCCGCACACTCATAGAGGTAATACCGTCAAGGGCCAGCGTCATCATCTTGCTCAGCGTATATTTGGAATGCCCCGCCTCCCTTGCCTTTACGTCAAAGTACACCACATCGGAGGGAAATCCCATTGTGGGAATCAGCCCCCGCAGAAAAAGGTTCGTCTCACGGTACTCCGACAGCGCGTCCAGCGCCTTCTTTGACATCAGACGATAATCCGCATGGTTTGTCATCACCGTACTGCCAAGCATGTGCATCAGCTTGTAGTACGCCGTGGCAGTCGCCTTCTTGAAAAGGCCGTCGGAATTCCTGTCGTTGCGCACCCCGTAGACTACCTCACATCCCTCCATGTAACAGGCCAGAAACGAATCCAGCGCCTCAATGTCCTGCTGTAAATCCGCATCAATGGTAACCACCACATCCGCATACTGTCTCGCTGTCATCATTCCTGCCAGAATCGCGCTCTGATGCCCATAATTTCCCGAAAGGCTCACCACGGAAAACCGCCTGTCCTTCGCCGCAATTCCATGAAGCAGCTGCAGGGTTTTATCCCTGCTCCCGTCATTTACGAACATGACTTTGGAGCCTTGGGCTATCTTTTTTTCACCCTCCAGCCGGATCAGCTTCTCTGCCATAACGGCTGCGGTTTTTTCCACCACTTCCTCCTCGTTATAGCAGGGCACTACCAGATATAAAATCGGAATTTCTCTCATATTCTCTTCCTCAATACAATGTCTCTGTCTGTCTAAACTGTTTACTTATAATATTCCCGGTACCAGTCCACAAATTTCTGCAGCCCTGTCTCGATAGGTGTGTCCGGCTTAAAGTCATAATCCCGCATCAGATCCGTGACATCCGCATAGGTCTGGTATACGTCGCCGGGCTGCATGGGCAGATACTCTTTCTTCGCCTCCATGCCAAGACACCGCTCCAGCGTCTCTATATAATCCATCAGCTTAACAGGCTTATTATTGCCAATATTATAAAGCTTATAGAACGCACCCTTCGCGTTTTTTTCGGGCGGATTGCAGAGAATGTTTTCCACACCCTGCACAATATCGTCAATATACGTGAAATCACGCATCATATCGCCCTTGTTGTAAATCTGTATCGGCTCCCCTGCAAGGATTTTTCTGGTAAACTTAAAATATGCCATATCAGGCCTGCCGAACGGCCCGTAGACTGTAAAAAAGCGAAGCCCCGTCACGGGAATCTGGAATAATTTGCTATAAGCGTGGGCCATCAGCTCATTGGATTTCTTTGTGGCCGCATAAAGACTCACCGGCTCATCCACCTTGTCCTGCGTGGAAAAGGGCACTTTCTCATTGCCACCGTAGACGGAGCTGGAAGATGCATACACCAGATGCTCCACGGGGAAATAACGGCAGCCCTCCAGGATATGGAAAAATCCCATCATATTGGACTCCATGTAGGCCGTCGGATTGTCAATGCTGTAACGGACACCCGCCTGGGCTCCCAGATTCACCACAATATCAGGCCCGTATTCCTGAAATACCCGGAACACATCCGCATTGTCCGCAAGGTCTCCTCTGACAAAGCTATAATTATCATAGTAATACAGCTTTGACAGCCGGTCTTCTTTCAGACTTACATCATAGTAGTCGTTCATGTTGTCAAAACCAATCACCCGCGCCCCTTTCTCCAGAAGGCTTTTGGATAAGTGAAATCCGATAAAACCTGCGCCGCCGGTGATCAGATATGTCTTGGAAGAGTCTAATTTTCTCACTGCCGCTCCTTTCCGCCGCTTACCGCCCTATGCTGTAATACTCAGTTCCCGCTTCCTTCATCTTCTCCACGTCAAAGACGTTTCTTCCATCGTATACAAGAGGAATGCGCATCCTCTCCACAAACGTTTCCGGCTTCAGGGAACGGATCTGCTCCCACTCCGTAAACACAAAACACATATTGGCATCCTTAAGCGCCTCCTCCGGCGTGTCCACATAGGAAATGGAGCCCCTGCCGGCCTTCCCTTCCGGATAAACCTTGCGGAAATTATCTGCTGCCACAGGATCATAAGCTGTAATCTGTGCACCGTTTTCTAAAAGCAGCCTTACATTGTCGAGGGAGGGGGCTTCCCGCAGATCGTCCGTCCCCGGTTTGAAGGCAAGCCCCAGCACCGCCACCTTCAGCCCTTCAAAAGTAATCATCCGCTTGCACGCCTTCTGGTAAAGTCTCGTTTTCTGTGCGGCATTCACATCTACCGCAGCCTCCACGGTCTTAATCTGGTAACCGTACTGTTTGGCCAGATATTTGAGCGCCTTTGTATCCTTCGGGAAACAGCTCCCGCCGTATCCGATTCCTGCCTTCAGGAAATTGGCGCCGATACGGGCATCATAGCTCATGCCTTCCGCTACCGCATCAATATCTGCACCTACCAGCTCGCAGAGATTTGCAATATCATTCATATAAGATATTTTCAAAGCCAGGAAATCATTGCAGGCATACTTAATCATCTCCGCAGAACGTCTGTTCACGGATACGATAGGCAATCCGAATGGCTCATAAATTTTCTTTAAGAGCGCTTCCGCCTCCCTGCTCTCCGTGCCGATGATAATGCGGGCAGCGTGCAGGGTATCGTGTACCGCAGAACCCTGTGCGAGAAACTCCGGGTTGGAAGCCACCTCCACCTTCACATCCCGCGTCAGAAAATCGTGAATAAACTGTTCCACCTTGTCGTTCGTTCCCACAGGCACAGTGGATTTCACCACCACGAGGCAGTCCCGCTCCACAGACTCCGCGATCTGTCTCGAAACCGTTGCGATATAGTTCAGGTTTGCGGAGCCATCAGGCTGTTCCGGCGTGCCAACACCGATAAAAATAGCGTCTTTATCCCGGTATGCCTCCGCATAATCCGTCGTATAGTGGAGCCTTCCGGCATCATTGTTCTTCCGCATCAGCTCCTCCAGCCCTTCCTCAAAAATAGGACTGTGTCCTGCCTCCATCATTTTTACTTTTTTTTCATCCACATCCACACAGGTAACATCGTGTCCCTTTTCCGCAAAACACACGCCTGCCACCAGACCTACATACCCGGTTCCCGCCACCGCTATTTTCATATTCCGTTGCCGTATCCCTTTCTAGGTTTCCCTGCCGAACCATTTTTTCACTTTCCGCACCGCCCGCTGCCCCAAGGTCGGGCCATGGTACCGGCGCGCTTTTTCCTCATCAAATAAATCCTTCAAATCCGGCTGTGCATTCACATAGTCCCACCAGAAACTTCCAAGATTTGTGTCATAGCGTTTCCACGGCTTGTCCCCCGCATAATGGATAATGGCCGGCGACCGCAGCGCCTCCCGCTTCTCCTCCTGCGTATAAATGCCCTCTGTCACAAACCGCTCAAAATCTTTGTCTTCCAGATAAGCCAGCCTGTTATACTTCGGCGGAAGGTAGGCGATGGCTCCCTGACAGGTCATATTCAGAATATCCTGATCCTGATAGTAAAACCGTTCCCCCGTCAGTTCGTGCCAGCGCGCGGAAAGTCCCCGTTTTCTCACCTCCGCCAGATTGAGAAGTGTGACGCCCGCATTGATATAGCCGCCTTTCATCTCCGAAAGCAGATGCCAGTAAGCCCTGCTGCTGTTCCATTCCCACTTATCGGAGAGATTCACCGCTCCCTTCACAGCCGCGAGCGCCATCCCCTCCACAGGCGTTTTCCAAAGCGGCGCAAGACTTTCCCGCACAAGCACATCCGCGTCCATATAGAGGATCCTGTCCACTTCCGGCAAAAGCCCCGGCAGGGCCAGCCGCAGATAGGTGCCTGCAGAAATGTCCCTCACCTGGTATGCGTTCCCGTAAGGGTTTTCCACACAGTGCGTGATGAGCGATGAATGCGGATCCCTTGTTTTTATAACCCGTTCCAGCGGCGCCTGGACGGTTCCCGCCGCTTCCGTACAGACACAGTGAATCTCAAAATGATCCTCCGGGCCGCGCGCGTCAAGAAGAGAAGCAGCCGCAGCCTGCACCTGCGCCACTAAATTTTCGTCAAAACAAAAAACTACCCTCAGCGTTTCCATACCCTTTATTGTACCGTGATACTGTTTAAAAAGCAAGACACTGCTCCGGGATATCCGTCAGACAAAAAACCTGTCTGCCGCCGCGCACCACTTTTACTTTGCAAGTGCAAGGAACCGCTCCGCGCAGGCCACGTTGGAAAGGCTGTTTCGGTATGCCAGGCAGTTGGCCACATACTTGTCGTTTTCCGCCACGATCCGCTCCAGCGTCCGCGCCGACCAGCCGTCCTCCACGATCCCCAGCCCTTCCCGTCTGATGTAGGCAGCGTTGTAAGGCACAGAAGTGGTAACCACCGGCGTGCCAAGCGCAATGCTTTCCACAATGGACACCATATTGTTATCCTTCTCCGTAGATACCAGAAGTGCCCTGGAAGCCGCCACAATGGGCAGCAGCTCTTCATGGGAAAGTTTTCCGTGGAATATTACCTTCCCGTCCAGCCCCAGCTTTTGGGCAAGCTGTCTGAGGAAGGTCTCCTCCTCCCCCGCTCCGATCACATCCAGACGATACCCTTCGTGCCCAGCCTTCACAAATCCCCGGAACGCCTCCAGTGTATGTGAGATCCGTTTGCGGGGAATCAGCTGTGACACCACCACAAAACGGTCATCCCGCGTTTTTGACCCGGGAAGCGGAAACTTTTCCAGATCCACGCCGTGATCAATCGGCGCTTTCTCTACCCGGGGCATAAACTGCCTGATAAAGGTTCCCGCCTGTTCAGATCTGGGAACCACCCTTGCACGCCGCATCAAAACTTTTGCCACAAACTGATACCAGAATTTCGCGGGAATTTCGTGCAGCATATGATTGTAAGCCGCCAGCTCATGCCAGATGAGCGTTTTCTTTGGTGCCACACGCGCCGACGTATACGACCAGGTAGCAAAAACCTCACTTGTGACAATCATGTCATATTCCTTGTGGGTTTTCAGATACCTGCGGACGTCCGGCATGTAGGGAAAACACCTTGGCATAAACAGCTTACGGCAGACCGTGCGGAACCAGAGCACGGGAAACTCATACGGTTCCTCCCGAACCGGTCTGTAATCCTCCGCAGCAATCAGCGTCACCTCGTGACCCGCCCGCAAAAATCCCAGGCACATCGTATAAATCATGGTGTCCTTTATGGAATCCACCCGTGGTATGTCATTCGTTTCCGCTGTATATAGTATGGGATTGATCACCAGCACCTTACTCATTGTTCCCTCCCTGCGGTTTTCCCCTGTTTCCCCTCGCCGTCAGTGCCAGAAACCTGTCAGCGATTTTCGATACCGTCAGCTCTTCTCTCAGTTTCACGGCCTCTGCACCAAGCCGATCACCGATTGCAGGGTCATCAGCCAGTTTCCCCATAGCACCCGCAAGCGCACCCGCATCTCCCACCGGCACAAGAAGCCCGTTTACGCCGTCCCGGATATACATGCGGGAACCGCCGATGGGACAGTCCGTCGCAATCACGGGAAGCCCCAGCGCCATCGCCTCCAGCATGGAATTGGAAATCCCTTCATAGTCCGAGGAGAGCACATACATGGACGCTGTCCTGATGTCGGAAAGGACGTGTGTGGAGAATCCCTTAAATATGACACTTCCGTCAATTTCAAGTTTTCCGGCCAATGCCCTAAGCTCCGCCTCCTGCTCCCCCTGTCCGTATAGCTCCAATACATAACCACTGTGCTCTTTCGCAAAGGCGGCAAAGGCACACAACAGCAGTTTATGGTTTTTCTGGGCGTTCAGCCGCCCCACCGCCACAATCCGCTTCTCCCTCGCCCCCGCATACGGCTCCTCCTTCGGTTCCAGCGGATTGGGGATCACCACGCTCTTTTTACGGATTCCCGTTGGAAAACTTTTCACCGCATCCTCTGTCTGGCACACCACCACTTTCGCCAGACGGTAACACAGATCCCGAATCCGCCTGTGATCGTAACGAGTGGGATCATTGCGCTCAGAGACAAGAAAAAAATGCTTCTGTCCAAACGCCGCCACCGCAGAAAACACCGTCCCCATTGCGCTGAACGCCCAGATCTGACAGTTTTTATTTTCCCGGTAATACTGCCTCATCCTGCGAAGCCGCCCAATTCTCACCGAAAGACTGCCGTCGGAAGGCCCTCCCACACTCACCACCTCAATCCGGGGATCCAGCGGATACGCTCTCTCGCTGCCCGCAAAAAGAAGAATCCCTGTCGGTATGCTCCGCCTGCTGTATTCATTTGCCAAAAGCGCCACAACCCGCTCTGTGCCTCCTCCCGGCATATCTGGTATGACAAATACAATTTTTCCCATTTCGGTTCCCCCGCCGCAGACACAGATTTTACGCCGCGCCATTTACATGATATAATAGCCGCATGTTCCATAAAAAGCATTCTCATAAAAAAGGAGACGCCATGCAGCCCACACCGTTTTTAAGTATCATTGTACCCGTATATAACGTAGAATCCTACCTGGCCGAATGTCTGAACAGCATTCTCGCCCAGACATTCACAGACTTCGAGGTTCTTCTCATAGACGACGGTTCCACAGACGGCTCGTCCGCCCTCTGTGACGAGTACGCCGGCATGGATTCCCGCATCCGCTGTTTCCATAAAGAAAACGGCGGACACATGTCAGCCAGACAGGAAGGTTTCCGGAATGCGCGCGGCACATATACCGCTTTTGTGGACAGCGACGACTGGATTGCTCCTGCCATGTATGAGCAGATGTGCGGCGCCGCCATAAAATATGACGCGGATGTCGTTTGCTGTAACTACACCGCAGTCACGTCAAAAGAGCACATCGAGCGCCGGGATGTCTGTTCTCCCGGGTTCTATGACCGCAGCGGGCTTGAGGAAAAGATCTTTCCCACCATGCTTTTTTCGGGGGATTTTTTCCACTTTGGTGTCTCTCCCAGCCTCTGCAACAAACTGTTTCGCGCATCGCTTTTCGAAAAACATCTTTTCCGCGTCCCCCTGTCCCTCAAGTTGGGAGAGGACGGGCTGGCCGTCTATCCCTGCCTGCTGGAAGCTTCTTGCGCCTGTTTTCTGGAAGAGTCCTTCTATTATTACAGAAGCAGCGGCGGCTCCCTCACCCACACCATGGATCGTGGACGGCTTGCGGAAAACCGGCTGCTCTTCGATACCTATGACCAACTGATCGACCTTACGATGCACCCCTGCATGGAAAAACAGCTTCTCTACTATTATGCCTATCAGTGTCTTCTGACCCTGCCGCCCGTGTTCCGCGCAAAACAGACATTTGACCAGAATGATCGGAAAGCTTTTCTTGCAGAATGCAGCTATCCGCCCATCCGGCGGGCTTTTCGCGTCGTCAAAAGCGGCTGTGTTTCCGGGCTCCATAACAAAGCTTACGTCTTCTGCCTCCGGTATGGACTGTATGGACCGTTCCGCTTCTTTCTGACGCACTAATCCCTATTCCGTCTGGTAAAACTGCGCCCTCGCGTCGATTCCCTGCCGGTCATCGTCCAGCGCAATCGTTCTGTCAAAAAGATTCGTCCGTGTAAATGCGAAGACAAGCAGGCCAAACAGGAGCGCTGCCGATACGGCAAATACCATGCCCGGTTTCGCCCGCCTCCCTGCCGGCAAAGGCGCTTCTTTCGCCCCTTCTGCGCCGCTTCTTTCATTCCCGCGCTGCCCGTTCATCCCTCTCTCCAGAAAAGCCGCCCACTCCGCCATCCCGCAAACCGCATAAGGAATCAGCAGCACAAAATAGGGTATGGTATACGAGGCGCTGGACTCCCAGAACAGATGAAACAGATAGCCGCCCAGAAAGATCACCGCTCCCATCAGCTCATAGAGATTTCCCTTGCGCCACCGCAATAAAAGGTAAAGCAGCATCCCCACCAAAATCAATGTCTGCATGTAATTGAGCACAATGGAGAGGCGCACACCGCCCTTGCCGTAAATCACGCTCTTCAGCCATTGCGGCATATGCGTCTCCGACTTCCTTCCCCTGGTACGGTCCAGACAGATAAACGTGGGATCGTTCCACTGGAATGCCGTCTTCCGCGCCAGAAAAGGCAGTCCCTCATCAAACGGATTTTCCATCATCCCTGTTATAATCCGCTGCAGATCCTCCATGGACGCCTGTGTAACCAGTTCTCTGTCATACTGGTTCTCAGTAAATACATTACTGATATAGCCGTTGTAACCTCCCGGTCCAAGGGGCGCCTCCTGCATTCCCATAACCACCCAGGAAAGCATGACCTCTCCCTCCGGCAGCTCCTGTCCCGCAATCTTTTCCACAGCGGCGTTGGAAATCCCTGTGCAAAGCATCACGCCAGCTCCCAGACAAGCAATAAAGGCAAGGGACACAGCGCCTTCTTTCCAACGCTTCTTCCCGGAAAAAAGGGTCAGCGAAATCGCGTCATATACAAGAAAACAGGCAATGGCTACCAGATAAATCAGACAGTTCATCTTTATCACTGTGGCAAGTCCCATACAGAGGGACGACGCCGCAATATAGCGCAGACGTCTGACCGCCAGATACCGCTGCGCGAAATAAACCGCCCCCAGGGACAATGCCATACCCGGCAGAATACCATACAGATATGTCACATAAAAGGCAAGCGGCACCCATGCCAAAAGCCCCAGATACACCGCCGCCTGCAGACCCTTTCTCTTCTTTCCAAATCCTTCCGTGCCCTCTCCTGCCGCCACCCCGAAAAGCCCGGAAAGCTTCACCAGCAAACCGTAAATCACTGTCAGAAAGACCACATTCACCAACTGGATTCCTACGAAATTTCCTTCTCCAAAAAGAAAACTCAACAGATAAAAGAACAGGATGATTCCCGACTGAAACGGGTAGCAGAACAGATACGCCTCCTCCTCAAAAGAAGAAAAGTCTCCCTGCCGCCACTGCATGGCAATCTCATATACCTTCGCCGGATCTGACCCGGGATAAAGCTGCGTCATGCCCACATAGGACGCAGCAAGAACCACCGTCAGAAGTGTCAGCACCCAGAATATCAGATCCGCCCTGACCGGCCCAATTTCCCCGCTCTGCACATCCGTGCGATCGTTCTTCCGTGCACCAAAAGTATCCCTGAGTTTCCGCCCCACAAGCAGCGCTGCCGATAAAACAAGAAATACCAGAAGATGGCGCAGCGGACGATCCGCAATATTCAGGGTTCTCTCCTGTTCGCTTCCGTCCTCCCGAAACAATCTGCCCACAAAACTGGTACTGAAAATACTGTGCAGAAACAGGAGAAACACCGCTCCCGCAAGAAACAGCCGGATCACGCTGTTGACGATCCTGAAAAATAAATGATCCTGCTCTGTATAATTTATCATCTTCGCGCCTTTGTCCTCCGATTCCATCTTTTTCTATTATAGCAAAACTTACTTTTATTTACACCAGAAACTTACCCACTTTTTACTTCCCGACATTGTTTTTTGCCGTATTTCTTTTCTTTTTGTAGTTTCTCCATTACAACCTCTCGTTGTGTGTTAGCATTTATAACAACATTTTTTCACCAACAACATAGAAAGGACTACCATCGGGAAATGAAAGAACTGCATGTCATCATCCGGGATTTACGGGAAGACCGGGATCTCAAGCAGAAAACCATAGCAGAATATCTGGGCGTATCTCAGCAGACCTACTCCAATTACGAAAACGGCCGCCGCGCCATTCCGCTTTGGGCCGTTTTAGAACTTTCTAAATATTTTAAGGTCAGCACAGACTATCTCTTAGGCGCAGACAGCAGCTATCTTGGCAGTTCAAATCTGCGCCGGAAATATCTGGGCGACGTCACCTTGCACGACGTGCTCTTCCACATCCAGAATCTGGATGCCGGAAAACGCCGCGAACTGTTACATTTTATCAAATTTCTGAGGGAGGAGGATTAACTCCCCTCCCCCCGCATTACTTATCATTCCTTTTCAGAACAAAGAGCAAAACCATACCAGCAAATACCGCCAGCACCACTGCGGAAGCCCACAAGGAGCTGTCCTGCCGTTTCCCGGCTGTCTGTGCCGCTTCCGTTCCAGCCCGTTCCGCACGAAAACTGACTGCATTTCCTTCCAACGCGCCTTCTGTCCCGACGCCGGGTTCCGGCTCCTGCCCTTCGGGATAAATGATCCCATAGCGCTCCGGATTTTCCTGCGCATCTATGACACCGTCCAGGCTTTCTTCCTGCATATCTTCTCCGTTCTGCCCGCTCTGAACACCATCTCCCGCCGGTTCGTTCTGCCCGCTCTGAACGCCATCTCCCGCCGGTTCGTTCGGTTGATCCTGCACCGGCTCTTGAACCGGTTCATCCTGCTTGCCCGGAACCGTCTCCTGGGACGTCTCGTCCTGCTCATTCTGGCCGCCTTGTTCTTCCTGTCCGCTTTCGGGCCCGGACACAGCTTCCTCTTTCTGCTCTTCCGGGTCGGACTGCGGAGGCGTTTCGCCTTCTGGCAGAAGTGCCGGTTCTTCCTTCAGATCCGGACCGGCTTCCCCCTGATTCTCTCCGCTCTCCGCAACTATATCTGTCTTGCCGCAGATAGCACATTCACGGATATCGTCTGCCACACGCTTGAAATCATGCAATCCTGTCGCCGGAATGACAATATCTGTAAGCGGCACTGTGCCTGCCTCGTCCGCAAACGCATCCCCGCAGACACTGCACAGCCAGTATTCCACGCTGCCGTCCTTCCCGCATGTTGCCGGTTCCGACAAAACCTTGCTCAAATTGTGCTGCGCCGGAAGCTCTTTCTCCTTTGTGACCCGATAGGTTTTTCCCTTATATATAACTGTCGCCGTATAGATGATCTTTCCCGGGGAACCGCTTTCGGTTCCCGGTACTTCGGCAGTTGTAATAACCGCCGGCTCGCGATGCGAATCGCTGCAGCCCTTGTTCCTGCAGCCAAAACCTGCGTAGGCCGGACTATCCACAGAATCCCATTCCCAGACCGGAGCTCCGCCATAGTTATGCGGAAGTGTCTGTCCGGGAATTTCCCATTCTTTCTTATAATTTTTCCCGTTAAATCTTACAACCGCACGGTATGTTGTCGTTCCCGCCGTCATACAGGTCGCATCCGTCTTGACAACCTTCGTTGTTACCTCCCTCACCTCGGGCGCTTTGCCACAGCCGCGGGCACAGACAAATGTCGCAGCAGCAGAAGCATAATCTGCCGCCGCTGTCCAGCCGGGATCCCCCTCATACTTGTGTCCCAAAGCGCGAAGTCTCACCTTTTCCAGCTCTTTCTTCCCCGCCTCATCCGCAAAGCACGTCCCGCACGCCAGACATGTCCAGCAGTCCTTACTATACCCCGGCTCCTCGCACGTCGCCGCTGACTTCCTCACCCACACAAGCGTCTCGTGAGCCGCTTTCTCTGTCTCATCCGTCCTGGTATCCTTATATGTTTTATCATCCCTTTCGACGCAGGCCGTATATACCGTTCCCCCTTCTTCGCCGCAGGTTGACGTCTTCTTCTTGGAAATCGTCGCTTCCATCCGCAGCCTCTCACCACAGTCCTGACAGGTAAAAACAGCCACAGCCGACCGATACTTTTCCTCATCCCATTCCCACTCCGGCTCCCGGTAGACATGTCCGCCTGTGTTTGCGCCTGCCGTCCCCGCATAACTCCCTGCCGCCGGAGCCGCATATGGCTGTGCCTCTTTTCTATTTTTTTCATTGGTATACACAGCCACAGAACTGCCGTCCCCCCGGTTTGCCTGTGTCTGGTATACCGATTTCCCTCCAAAGGCCGGAAATCCTGCCCCACAGGTCTGGCGCCAGACAGCATTCTCGCTTTTACCGCTGTTTAACAGCCAGCACACCTCACCCGAAGCAAACTGCTGCTGCGTCATGCCTGTTCCGTAGTTGCCTTTTTCCGTACCTGTGATCAGATAATAGCAGTTCAAAAGGGAGCTGCCGGAATGGCTGTATCCGCAGATGCTTCCCACATAATTCGCGCCGCCGGTTTCTCCCGTATTATAGCAGCCGGAAACCAGTTTTTTATTATAACCGCAGATGCCGCCTATGCTCGTGCCGCTTCCGTTTACCGTGCCCACATTGTAACAGTCGGAAACCTCATTTTGATTGTAGCCGCAGACACCGCCCACATATTTGCTGCCGCTTACGGCTCCTGTATTATAACAGACACTGACAATGCCGCCGTCATTATAGCCGCAGACGCCGCCCGTATAGCTGTCCCCGCTTACGGACGACGCATTATAGCAGCCTGTCATGGTTCCCCGGTTGGAACCGCACACACCGCCCGTATAGCTGCCAGCCGCAATATCCGCTCCCACGACTCCCAGATTCCTGATCGTACCGGCATTACATCCAAACAGTCCCGCACAGGAAGCACGTTGATTATGAAAATACAACCCGCTCACCGTAAAGGAGCCGCCGTCAAAAGTCCCTGTATATGGATGCGCGTCCGTACCGATCGGCATCCACGAACCGGTATCGGAGCCGCATACGCCGGACAGATCAATATTCTGTGTCAGCGCCGCGCACAGTCCCGTGTTCGGTGCGCCTTTTACGCCGTTTACCAGATCCGCAAAATAGCGGAGCTGCCCGGCGTCTTTAATTCGGTACGGGTCTGCCGCTGTACCGCTGCCCTCCAGGCTTACAGGGCTTACCGGCACTCCCGCCGCCACAGACGCATCTGTTCTCTCGGTCTGCGTCCGTTCCTCTTTCTCTTCCCGGCCTGCCGTTTCCTGTACAGCCACCGCTTCTCTTTCCATCCTCGCCGCCATTGCCGTATCCGGCATCAGTACCAGCAGCAGGCTGGCTGCCAAAATAAGGCTCCCTACTCTTCTACGCATTCAGATACTCTCCTTTTCAAAGAAATGAAATCATACTGGCCGGGAAGCGGCGACGCCGCCCCGTTATAGTTGCAATATAACATAAAATAATCTTCACTTCAATTACAAATACAAAAACAGCGGCAAAAATCAGCCGCTGTTTTCTGTCTTTTCTTAATGTAACCAGATCAGTTTACCCTGATCTTCATTGTGAAGGAGGTTGCCTCCTCCGGGGTGTTTGTGCCTTGTCCCTTGTATTTTACATACATTTTGACATTGTTCACGGAACCGTTCGCAAAACTGACCGCTTCCTTCAAATGTATAATCACCTTCACGGAGCCGTCCGCCTGGGGCTGCCGGATCATCTCAAAGCTGTCTCTCGCGATGTCATCCTTTTCCCCAAAGCAGATATCTTCAATCACTCCCGCAGTGCCTTCCTTGGCCCTTACCGTAAAGGAGGCATCGTACTGCTTGGTTGTGAGGTACACATCCAGGGTTGATTTATCCGTAGTCACCTTCGGAAGCATCTGCGATGTCTTGATCTTGACCGTATTCTTCGTTATGACACCGTTCTTCGTATCCGAGGTTCCCGCGTAGCCTTTTATCTTTACCCAGATACGCACCGGATAATTGGTATTATTTTTCAGTTCCGCATACTGCTCGGTAACTGCCCCGCTTTCCGGGTCTGTCTGCCGGATCACCTTGGGAGTCACGTAAATCTTACCCTTGTTCTTCCCTTCTTCAATCAGTTTGGCCTCAAAACGACTGCTCATCTCCAACCCGTTTGTTCCGCCTTCAAGTATCATGACATCCGTAATTTCTCCATTGATATTTTTCAGCTTGGGCGTGTACAGAATGCCGTTCTTTTCGTCCGCCTCCCCGATTCGGTTCACCAGATTGATCTTTCCTTTTGCCGATACGGTCAAATCAACGGAGCTGCCGGAAACCTTCACACTGAAATTCACCGGCTTGGCTGATACGGTAGTCATCCCCTCCCTGACATATCGCTGTGTCATGGTAAACTTATAGGTTCCTGCCGGCGGTGCGCTGTCCTGCAAGAATACCTCCAGCATATCGCTTGTCTTCTCTTCCGAACTGCCCTCACTTATGCGGAAAGCAAAACGTTTATCCGCACTGCCATATTGTGTTTTGATTTCCGTGGCCTGGGATCCTGTCCCCACATCCGCAATCGCATAGCCCTCCGGCCTGCCGGTTACGGTAAACGGTATGCTCGCCACTTCCTGATACAACGGTCTTTCTGGATCTTCAAGACTGTTGCCACTGGCACTGTTATCTCTAAACACCTGTGTGTTCAATTGTAAAGATCCCTTGCCAAATTTGACCGTCGGCTTATTATCGACCACCTTGACTGTCAAGGTAACCTTTTTTAAATCTGGATAATCCGTTGAAAACGGCGGATCGCACACAAATTTATACGTGCCTTTCTTTACCGTCCTGCCTTCCTTGATCTTAACTGATCCCTCCCCATTCTCGTAGGTTACTTCCAGATTACCGATATCTGCGTTATTGGATGCGGGATAAAACTTCTGGTTCGCTGCAAGTGCCACACCCCTCTGGTTCGGTACCAGCCGGAATGAGGCGGCCTTTTCCGGGTAATTCACGTTTAATGATACCGCACTCTGATCCGTCTTCACCGTGGGTGTCGCCGTGCTGGCATTCACTGTGTACGTGAAAACAAGTGTCCTCGGGCTGCCGTCCTTGTCCACATCCCAGTCTTTGTTCGTAAGCGTCAGTTTCAATTTCCCTTTCTCAGCGTAAAAGCCAAGTGCAATGGTGCCGTCCGGTCGGATTTTCGGAGCACCGATCGTTGTGATCTCCCCCTCCTCCTCTGTCACCGTGTCCACGCCCTCAACCAGCCTTACCTGCTCCTTGGTCTTGGACTTTTTATCGTAAAGTACAAAAATCTCCTCTTCCATCCGATGACCTTCCCGGTAGGTAGCCTTTGTCTCCCGCAGGGCATAGGAGGGTGCCGTGGTACAGGTGGGCATGGTCACTTTCATCTTCTTCGCCGCGCTGTCCTCATAGCCCTCATAATAAATCACGAGGTTTCCTGTCACCGCAGGCTTCCCTGCCGCCGTGTACCGAAGATTTCCTTCCTTTCGCCCGATCACAGTCGTGTATATGCCATTCACCACACCGCTGCTCTTTATCTCAAAGTTTTCACAGAATTTCCTGTCGTCATCCGTCCCGGACAGCGCCTCCAGCTCCACCTTGCTGATCTTAGCCGCACCAAGCTTTGTGATCTCCGTTGTAACGGTGACCGGGTCGCCATCCTGATTCAGGCCTCCGTTTTTGTAGAACAGGTTAAACTTTGCTTTCCCCGCATTAAACTTTATCGTCGGCGTCGGCACGCTCTTCTTCACCGTAACCGTCAGCGGGATCAGATTATCCTTATTTGGCATGAAGCCGTTCAGGCTGACAAACAGCTTGTAAGTCCCTTCCTTCGTCCCTCCGGTTGGTTTCACCCTGTACTGATACGCTTTCCCTTCCGACTCACCCGCCTGTTCCAAAATGAAATCGAGGGATTCTATGTACCGGTCGGAACCCTCCTCTTTGTACAGCTTCGTTTTCGAAGGATCCACCCCGGCCGTATTGCCGTAGGCCAGAAGAACTTCCAGCAGAGCGCCTTCTTTGATATTAGGGTTCACCGTGATCGCCGAGGATGCCAGCCTGCCGCTCAGGCTCTGTACACTGACCACAAATTTCTGCGTGACCGTCTCTTTCTGATTCCCCTCACTGCTCACCTTGTTTCTGGCAGTGACGGTTATGGTGGCCTCGCCCACACATCCCTTCTGGATTTCCAGTACATTCGTGGCATCATTGCCCTTGGTCGTGCTCCTTTGCAGCTTCACCATCTTCGTGTCGCTGCTCTTCCACGTAAACTCCTTCGCTATGCCTTCCCTGTCTGCGGTATAGGCATTTGCCTTCAAGGTGATCGTCAGCGTCTCATCCCTGACGATATTTTTGTCGATGGCCGCCGTCTGAATCCCGTCCGGATCCCCTGTAATCCGAAAATCCGGATCATATGCAGTGGCTTTCAGTTTCAGCACATCCACATCTGCTTCCACCACCCTGATTCTGCTCTGCACCCAGAAAGAATTGCCGTCGCCGCCGCGCAGCTGTATTTTAATGAGCGCCTCGCCGGGTCCCGCCGCTGTCACCACACCGCTTTTGGAAACCGTCGCAACCTCCTTGTTGCTGGTAGTAATTTCCAGAATCTTGGAGGCGCCTACCGGCTCCCCGGTCTTGTCGATCAGGAATATCCTCGTGGTCTGCCCCACCTTGATCTCGACGCCCTTGTCAATGGGTTCTCCATTCGAATACTCCACGGTCACGTCATTTTCCAGCCCGTTGATCTTCTCCGAGGCATCCTGGGAAAACTCCGCCGTCAGGATGATCCCACCCACAGGCATCGTGACATAGTAAATGCCCTTCTCGTCTGCCCGCAGAACCGTCCCGTTCACACGCAGGGAATTTGCCACCAGGTGATACCCGTCATTCGGCGTAAAATACACCCGGTATTTTACGGTATTGCTAGGCTGTACCCCGGCCTCTTTTCCATCGCCGTCTTTCATCTTGTTGATGTTGTCTTCATACTTGGATTTGTCCGTTGGTCCAATCCAGATCTGCCCGCCCGGAATCTTGCCGTCCGCGTGTTCCACGCCGTCCTTGTCTTTTACCGTATATTTATAATATTTTTTCTCGGCCTCGTTCGTGTCCTCTATGAAGGACACTTTATCCTTGCCGCGGCAGTACTGGTAAATGGTGCTCCCCGGCCTTCCGATAAACTGAAGTTCGCTTCTCGTCTCCCCGGCCGGAAACGCCCTCGTCGTTCCGATGGTCAGGTTGTCGTTTTTTACCTCCACCCGGCACAGATTCGTACAGCCGGCAAAGGCAAAGCTTGCCACCTCCTTGATTGTCCCCGGAAGCGTCAGCGAAGTCAGACTGTAGCATCCCTCAAAGGCATGCCCGTCGACTGTCACCCACTGTCCCGCTTTGCTCTCGAAGGTCAGGCTCACCAGCGCCGTACAGCCCTCAAAGGCATACTGGGGTATTACGGGAAGCGTCCGGCTCATCACCGCATCCGTCAGCCCGATACAGCCGGCAAATGCATAGGCACCCATCGTTTCCAGCGCCGCATTGTCAAGGTTTACCTTCTTAATTTTCCGGCATTCATAAAATGCGTACTCCCCGATCCCTTTCAGACTTGTGGGCAGGAGGAACTGTGTGTCGCCGCAAAATGCCTCCAGTGCGGTACAGCCCTCAAAGGCATGGGCGCCGATCTGTTCCAGGCTGCTGTAATCCGTGTCCTTCATATAAACCATATACAGCCTCACATCGCCCTTAAATGCACTGTCCCCGATACTCGTCACAGCCTTCGGCACTGAAATCTGTGTCATTGCCGTACAGGTTTCAAACGCACTTGCTCCGATCTCGGTCACCGTTGAGGGAATGTAGACACCCGTTAACCCGGTACATCCTTTAAAGCTTTCCGCTGCGATAGCAGTCAGACCCGCAGGCAGCCTCACATATGTAACATTCTGATTACCGGAGAATACACCTGACGCGATGGAGGTATACTTCTCCCCTTCTTCCGGCTGTTTCAGTTCCACATTTCCCTCGAAATTCACCGGTATTTCCACTTCTATGGTATTTCCGCTTACAGTCTCTGTATCCATTTGGGTCACACCCGTAAGCACACCGTTCTCTACTTTGTAGATATACTTCTCGGAAGCGTTGGCGTCATAAGTCACGCGCATTCCCGTATCGTCCGTGAAGGTTACCATCCTGCTGACATAGGCCTGGGGCTTGATCTCTACCTCCTCAGGCTCTTTTCCTTCAGGCTCCTCCACAGGTTCTTCCTCTGGTATCTCCTCCACAGGCTCCCCGGGTGTTTCATCCAGATTTCCGTCTTCATCCTCTTCCCCAGTCATCTGGTCATCACTCTGCTCCCCATCGTCTTCCTGCGGCACAGAGGGATCGCTTTCCCCGGGGCTTTCCTGGTCTTCGCCTTCCTGCGTCTTATCTTCCCCATCGGACGAATCCCCCTCCGCCGGGGTCTGCGTCTCCTCAGATGTATGGTCAGTCTCCGGCACATCTTCCACGGATGTATCTTCCGTACCGCCGGAGGTATCCTCCTTCTGCCCAGGCACTGTCTCCTCTGATTCTTCCCGGGATGCCGAAACAGGCATGTCCGCTCCCTGCTCCGCCGCAAGAACCGTCATGCCGTTTCCGCTCACCACCAGACTGAGCGCCAACAATAATGCAAATACTCTTCTTCTCCTCATTACTTACCACCTTTTTCCATGCGTACATTAACTGTTACTGCCGTGTTTTATCATGTCATCTGCACAGTGAGTTGCATAACATTTTATTATGTCACCCTATGATGGTTTTGATTATAACATCCGTAATTGTATTATGCAATAGGAAATCCACTACATCTAGTGTTTTAAGAAAATCTTAATGTTCCGTCTGCCGCTCTGTGCTGATATACATTTGCTTAGAACTTTTCGGCCTTTCCGGCAGTGTCATACGAATCACCCCGGCATCAATCAGCGGCTGTACGTGCTTTTTCATGGCATAGGCCATGGAGGAGAGTCCCAGATACGCGCAGATCTCTTTTCTGCTTCTTGGCACCTGGCAGAACACAGCCAGATCCTTCCCTGACTCCTGCTCTTCATCAGATTTTAGGACAGCCTCCGCGCTGCCCGCATTGTAAAAACATACACGAAATTCATTTCTGTTATCCGTAAACTCCGGCTCTCTCAATCCATATTCCCGCAGTTCTCTCCGCATCGTTGGTATGCCGGAATAACGGTTTTCCGTTACTCCCAGCATCTCCAGCGCAGCCGCCAGTACCGAATTTCTCGTGTCGGGCTGCAGCTTTCCAAGCTGATCCCCGCGCAGCCTGCCATAAATGCCTCCCGGACTGTGAATTTCAAGTCTGTCTTCATACATTCGGATCTGTATCGGCATTCCCTCCGTATGCATACTGTAATCCCGGTGCACCAAGGCGTTGAGAACAGCCTCTCTGACTGCTGTAACCAGGTATTCTGTACGGTCTTCCCGCAGGCCGGTTTTGGCATTGATAATGGTCATCTTCTTCATATTTCTTTTCATGAACAGCAGGGTCTCTTAAGTTGTTTGCATTTGTTTAAGAAATAAAACAAAACCGAGCCACAGATTTTACCCCGTGACTCGGCCCGTCCGTTTATCCTCCCATCCACCACAGCAGCTTCTTCGCCCCTATCGTATAGGTGATGGTCTTTTCCCCTCCATAGTTTCCAATTCCCCGCAGGGTCACTTTCGCCTTTCCCTTCTTTGTATGATTTTCATAAGTTTCCGTCTTTATGATATAGTCCCTTCCGAGAACCAGAGATTCTTCCGCGCCCTTCACGGTCACGGTCAGATCCGATGCCGCCAGCGTTACCGGCCTGCCATCCTGATAATCCTTTGCTGCCGTTTTCACCTTCACCTTGGTGAAATCCGCTGAAACGATGCGGTACACTTCAGAGATTTCCGGCGGTGTCCCACCCGTTCCGGCATAGAGGCCGATTCCCTGCGCTGTCACACGGATTGACGTGCCGGCCTGCGGAATGTCCTCCTCGCCCACAACGTCCCCGGCGCTGCGCACCGCACGCAGGAGCTCTCCCTCCTCCCAAACGAGCACCTCGGTCTTTGTCTCGTAGGTGAATTGTAGATTTTTGTCATAGTCTTTGCCCGCAGTCAGTGTGGAACCGTTCACATCCTTCAGCACGGCTTTTGTCTTATACGCGCCCTTCTTCTCGCGGTAAACCACGTCTTTCAGGGTCATGGTAATCTTTCTTTTCCCATCGCCGGTTATGTTGGCAAACTGCCCATCCGTAATGGTGAAGGTTCCCGTCAATTTGCCTTTAAAGTTTCCCTTGCCGGTAATCGTGAACTCCGGCAGCTTCTTCTCCTCCATTTCATCCGTGGTCAGCGCGTTATTATTTTTATAGCTGATCCGATAATCTTTATTCCATTCGAGAGCCGTTCCCCGATATGCCAGAAGAACCACAGGCCTGCTCCCGCCTTTTACATAGGGTGTCGTGATCCCGTCCAGTCCCGTCAAACCTGTCACCTTGTCAGGCGCAGCCTGCGTATAGTAGGAAAGTGTGAAATCACGCCCGCTTCCGATCCTGTCCTCACGCAATTCGCAGGGCTGAATTTTATAGCTTTTTTTAAGCTGCCCGCTGTACTCGTTGATACCCTGAAAGACAATCGCAGCCGTTCCCGCCTTAACGGCGCCTTTTTTCGCCGCACCTGTGTATGACACCACATAATCGCCGGTCCTGCCATCTTTGCTCTCCACAAGAACACGGTCATTCAGCGTCAGTGTGTACGCGCCGGGTGTCTGCAGCATTTTCTGGTATTCTCTCTCATATGCCGCTCCCTCTGTGTCCAGGTTCTGATCGATCGCCACATACTCCTTATTCTCGAGCCCTTCCACTTTCGCCTTCGCGAGGGAAGTCCCCACAATCTGATAGGTCACACTCCTGCTTCCGGCATAGCCGCTGCCATCCACCGCCGTCAGGGTAACCGTGGCCTTGCCGACCGCCTGGTCATTGCTGTAAGAGAGCGTATAGTGTTCGTTCTCCACAAGCGGCTGCTTCTTGTAAGTCACTGTCAGCGCATTCGGCCTGATCCCTCCCTCTTCCTTCAACAGCGCATCGCTGTAAGTCTGGTTCGGAATCTTCGCGACACTGACCTTGCTAAGGAGCACATCAGAGGTGATTTTCTCATAAATGGTAATCTGCCCCTTATAGCCGCCTTTTCCCGAAATCACAATCGGATAGACACCTGTCCTGCTGTAAGCCCCCGCGCCTGTCCATGGATAACTCAACGTATAATCCTTGTTCGCCGCAAGTTTTTTTCCATTTCGGTATATGGCCGGAGAAGCCTTGATGACTTTTCCACTGAACGCCACAAGGACATCATCCGCTGTAATGTCATGATCCGTCAATGCCTTTGGCACAATGTCAAAATAGACATACTCTGTCCCCGTGTAATTACCCTTGCCTTTTACGGTAATCGTCGGACGTGCCTGGCCCTCTGCGTTCACATTCTTGTTATTCTTGTACGACAGGGTATAATCCCTGCCCTCCACAAGCTCCAATACCTCTCCCGTTTTACCGTCCTGATCGTCTCCCTGGACAATCAGACTTCCGTCAGGAGCAACCGTGCTGTCAAACACCCGCACTTTCGGTTTGACCGCGCTGCCCGTATAAACCTGGTCTCCCACAGGGATCACATAGAAGCCCTTTTCTGTTCCGATCTCCTGATAGTGGGGATAAACATGGGTTTCCTCCACATAGACAGGCTGATCTGCCGTAAACACACTTCCCTGTCCACCGGCTCTGGTATACCAGCCCCGGAAAATCTTTCCGGCAAGCTGTCTATGCTCCGGCATCCTCTCCCCGCCTACGCTTTCCCCGTATCCCAGGGACAGCCGCTGTGCCACAGTTCCGTTTTCGTTGTGAAAAATGACATTGCACGCCTTCACCGCCACATGATAAGACGCCGTATATCCCGGCACCGAAGCCGTAATCATTGCCGTCCCTGCACCCTGTGCCGTCACCCTGCCGTCTTTCACAGTTGCTGTCTTCTCGTTGGAACTGCTCCAGCTAATGCTGTTGTCCGACGTGGTATCCTTCGGCCAGTACTCCGCATTCAGACTGATGCTCTGCCCCTGGAACAAATCCGTCTTAACAGCCCCCTCTTCCGCACCGGGATCTGATAATTCCAGCCTGTAAATGGGCGCAATCACCCTGACCACACAGACCGCTGTTTTGTTTCCAGCCTTTGCGGCTTTCGCCGTAATTTTCACTTCCCCTGTACCGACAGCGCTAACCACTGCTTTGGACGAATCATCCGGGTCTGCCTTGACGGTGGCAATCTTCTGATTGGCAGATGTCCAGACGATCGTTTTGTCCGACGTGGTATCCGCCGGGTCAAAACTCACCTGCAGATCCGCTGTGGCGGTATTCTCCGCCTTTTCCTGCCCGCTCAGATTATTGGTGTCTTTTACCACCGTGTCAGGTCTGCGCAGGGTGACAGTTTCTTTGTTAAGCACGATGCCCTGCAGCGGCACTTTAACGACAACCCGACAGGATACCTCCACCTCTTTGTAGGAGGCCGTGATTACCGCCTCTCCCTGATCCACAGCCATGATCAATCCGTTGTGCACCGTCGCCACAGAAGTATCGCTGCTCCTCCATGCTGCCATCGCCGGATCAGACTCTACGTCATCCACATAGAACTTGAGCTGCTGTGTCGTCGGGCTTGCCGGATCAGCGGATCTGTCCAAAGAAATGCTTGTCTTATCCAGCTTCAGCGCCGGATAGTAAGTATCATTCGGCATATTGTCATAGACAGGGATCTTAAAGACAAATGCGCTGTTCAGCGACCCCGCATTGGCGTACATTTTCTTCGTGCTGGAGGACTCGCTCCGGGGCGCCTGGATGTTCTGCATATACTGATGCTCATAGACACCATACGGGCTGTTTTTGTTGACGTTAAACTTCTCCAGATAAATCGTATCCTGCCCTTTTAAGATATAGTTATTACCGATCGTTGCGGCGCCACCCTCGAGAGACTTATACCGGGTATTCCAACCTTTATTCTTTGCGTAGGTCAGACCTTTCACAATCTTCTCCGCCGTGGAAGAACCGTTCACCCCCACATTAAAGAAATTATAATATCCCTCATAGCCCGGATACGTGCCGGAAATCAAGCCGGAGGTTCCCTGTCCCTGCTCCTGGTAAACGCGGGAAGCCAGGTGAATCGGACTCAGTTTCCTGCCACTGCCAATCTCATAGAAGGCCTTTGCATAGGTACGGCCCTGTGGATCATCCGCAAGTTTTCCCTTCATAAAGGTATTGTTCAGAAATGTCTGCACTGCGGACTCCGTGTGATAGGACGCGTTAAAAGTCAACTGCTCAAACTGGAAAATATAAGTTTCGGTCAAAAAATTGCGCGGATCCATATGATACGCCACAGCAGACTGCGTCGCGTAGTTCCAGCCGCTCTCGCTTGGGCACGGGTTTCCGACCCACCCCTTCTCCACGTTGGAGGTCGTTCTCTGGATCAGGCTCTTGTCCCCCATCTCCTTAGAGACTGACGTATTAAAATCCAGCCCCGTCCTCATGGGCACAAAAGTCCAATTCGGATGGGCGTTTTTCAAGCTTCTCAGATCCGCCTGGTACGCCCCGGGAAAAGCGCTGATATCCGAATTGTCCACCGCGTAGGTCAGCATGGAATATGTCCGCATTCCGTAAGCCGTACTTTTGTAGATATCCAGGCCCTGCTCAAGAACCGGCTGCAGATACGCTTCCTCCCATGCCAGCCAGTCCTCGTCCGCGTACGCCAGATAATAGCTTTGCACATATCCCGTGCCCTCCGCACCGTTTTGCAGATACTGCACCCGGTACCAAACATCGTCCTCTGTAATCTCCACGCCCTGCATATACAAGGTCTGTCCGATCTCCAGCGAATCCGTCTTCCCACTCTCTGCATCCGCTTCCCTGCGCACATCATAGCTGTCTGCATGATAAAGCAGCGCCATTAGTGGTTTCTCGGAAACCAGCGCGGCAAAAGACTTCTGCGCCTCCTCTATCATCGCAGCCCGCTCTGCATCCAGACTGTTTTCTGAGACGGAGGACAGGTCGTTTTCAGAAACTGAGGGCAGATCGTTCCCAGAAACGACGTCTGTGTCATTTTCAGAGACAGAATCGCCCCCCGGTGCTTCTCCTTCTGCGTTATCCTCTTCCGGCTTCTCTGTCGTCTCTCCCTCCGCGTCGTCCTCTTCCGGCTTCTCTGTCGTCTCTCCCTCCACGTTATCCTCTTCCGGCTTCTCTGTCGTCTCTCCCTCCGCGCTATCCTCTTCCGGCTTCTCCGGCGGCTCTCCTTCTGCGATTTCGTCTCCTTCCGGGCCTGCCGTATTTTCGGAAATCGAGGACGCCTCCTGTGCCCACGCCGTCGCAGACATGCCTTCCACGCAGAGCGCTGCACTGAGCAGCAGCGCCAGAATCCTTCCTGCTTTTCTCTTACTTCCTGTCCTTTCCCATACTTTTCGTCCCATCCTGTGAAACGTCATATATCTCATCTCCCGTTATTTTCCTTAATCTTCCATTTTAACGCACTTTCTCTGTACTCTGTCATGCTTTCCCGCACAACCGGAGAGCGGCCGCAATGTTATGTCTACCATTTTAACTCCTATCATAACATAAAAAAGAGAATTGAAACAAGTAAATACTTGCCAATTCTCTAAAAATGTCCCGGACTGTCTTCACCGTCCGCTCACTGATCCGCAGTCTGTCTGATTTCATATCTTCCGTTCTCATCCGCCACCGCTTCCAGTGTCAGTATATTCCCTTCCAGAGACCGTTTTTCTGACACACCCACGTTATCTCCATAGTAGTTGACATCATTCTCCGGAATAAACGGGATCTCCGCACAGGTCAGCTTTACCTTCAGATACTGGAGATAAAACTGGTGATCCGACACCATTTCCAGATTGCGGATCACGACACCGTCAGCCTCCTTCACCTCTTCTGTGTCAAAAGTAAATTTTGCCCAATGCTTCAGCCCCGGAATCATGTCAGACGGATAATTTCCGCGATAACCGGAACATGCCCAGTTCACTTTCGTATCGTAAGCTCTTGCCAGAACCATCTTCGCGTTGGAAAACAGCATGACCACCGCAAGGAAAACCGCCAGTCTGGCTGTCAGCTTACGCCGGTTTTCGATTTGCAGCAATGGCAGGCACAGGAACGCATACCAGTACGGAGATACATAATACAGTAATTTCCCGGCGCTCCAATATTTGTTGCCGACACACATGCCGATTACGATCACCGCGCCAGTCAGCACCAAAGTCCAGAGCATCCATGCCGTCCGCTCTGTCTTTTCAAAAGCAGGCCGGACCAGACAGAATAAAACCAGACAGGCAAGCAATACCGCCAGCCCTGTCAGAACCAGAGCCGCAACCCCGTAATACCTGTCATAATTGACCGTCATATTGTACATCCCGGAAACAGACAGAATACAGTTTACCAGCCTGCTGACAGGCCCCGTAATCCTCCCGTCATCTATTCCGTATCTGCCCAGCCACCATCTGTTAAAATAGTCAGCCCATGCCTGCCTCCCGTCATCCACCGAGGAATAAATCTGTCCTTTCAAAAATCCCGTGATTCTGTAATTGGACGCAACGGCAGTCAGCAGTGACAGAATCGGTATACATACTGTCTGAATCCCCTGCTTCCACCCGGGCTTTTTCCTTTCACGTACAAAGAGAAGCAGGCCGCACAAAAGATACAGTGCGCCGTGCACAAGGGCGCTTTCCAGGTACAGCGCCATCCCCGCCGACGCCAGCAGCACGAGCAGCACATACTGTCTGCTGTTCCACGCCTCTCCATCTGCCATTCCCTGCACGTACTGAAAAAAGACCGCAGTGAGTGCAGTCAGTACCGCTATGGAGGACATCTGCGACACAGCGTCGATATCATACTGAATCTGTCCCCAGAAACCCACACAGTACAATGCTGCCGCCGCAATTCCAAAAGCGGTCCATACCCGCTGCCTTTCTTTCTGTTTCTGCGACACAGCCTGAAACAGAAAGAAAAGCGACGGCAGAATCATGGCCTGGACGAACATTCTGAACAGATAAACCACCCAGTATATTTCTCCCGCGCCATTCCACCGCAGCACAGCAATCATCAGTCCCGCCGACGGCCTGTCGTGCACCATCCACTGATATCCGCGCCATAGAACGTCGCTTTCTATTCCTATCTGCTCTTCTGTCCGGCTCTCATACCAGCCAATCGGATGCATCGACATTGCCACCGTTTCCTCGACATATGTCTGCTGGTCGCTGCAGTTTCCTCTGTACACATAATACTGGTCTCCCCCGATCAGCCCCGGAAGAAGCATGACCAGCCATAACCCTGTGACACATCCCAGAACCGCCGCCCCTGCTTTCGTCAACAGTTTCCGACTTATCAGCGAAAAGAGCGCTGCGCCTCCGGACAACAGCCAGACAATCCGTATGAGCTGGACGGACATATGGCATGTAAAATACAAAAAGGTTGATAAGACAGTCATTTCCGCAAAGCCTGCCGCAAAGGAAAGCCAGTCTGCCGATTCGTCTCCCTCATTTTTATAAAGCCACTTAACCGTCCACTGGCCGACAGCAAAAACAATGCCAATATACAACAGTGCCCCGAAAAAATCTAAAATCATACGCGGCTCTCTCCGTCGTGGGAAATACAGTTGATCTGCGTCAAACACTTAATTCTGGAAAGCGCATCCAGGAGTTCTTCTTTCTTAGCCGTTCTGATTTCAATAATCAGTTCCGTCTCCCCATTTTTGATGCATCTGGATTTTTCCTTATGATACTTGCATTTCCCTTTCAGAAGTTTCTCCAGATCTTCATAGTCGATCTCAACCGCCAGGGCACGTAGCACAAGCAGATCAGGCGCCTTGGCACCCGGTACCAGATCCAGCGCAAGCAGAAGCACTGTCATCACAATACACAGTACAAAGGAGAGCAGATACAGCCCGACACCCACAATGATACCTGCACTGACCGACCAGAACAGATACAGAAGATCCATCGGATTCTTGACCGCATTGCGGAAACGGACAATGGACAGCGCCCCCACCATACCTAAAGATACCAAAAGATTAGACTGCATCGCAATCATAATCGCCGCCACAATAATCGGCATACCCGCCAGCGTCACGTTCAGATCCTTGGAGTAAAAAGCCGATTTGGAAGCCAGCTTGTACACCATAAAAATATAGATTCCAACAAGCGCCGCAATCACAAGCAGCAGCAAAATGTTTTTGGCAGAAAGACTCGTACCGCCTCCCAGGCTCTCATAAACACTGTTTTTAATGACATCCTTAATTGACATGGCAATTCTCCTTTATATGTGAAAATAATTAATAATTCCCCTCCGTCTCCAGGGCTGTACGTTCCCGGCACAACTGGTATTTGGAATATGCCGACTGCCGCATGCTGCCCAGTTCCAGAAGCTGTACCAAAAAATCCGGCATAAACGCATCGTACTTCACTTCCAATACCTTATCATACTCCCGCAGAAACTCATAACTGATTTTTTTCTGCCCGAAGTCCTCCACACGGCCGCTTGCACGCACATTGCGGTCAAAGGTAATACGCACATTCCCCGGCTCATACACATAAGCTTTGCGCTCATAAGCCACAATCACCCTGGGTCTGAGTCCCTGTGTCCTGATAGCCAGATTAAAGAGTGTCGCCGGATCCTCCGCCGAACCCTCTTCCTCAATACAGTCTCCCCGCATCAGGCGCTCCATCTGTGCTCTTGTAATGTTCTTCGACCGCTTTAAGATACGGTTATCCTTTTTCGATTTTACCTCCAGTTTGATCACATCCAGGGAATCGTTATATATTCTTATCCGATATTTCACGCGGCGGTTCACTCCGTCCACCGTATCATGCAGGCAGGAATCACAAAGATCATCGAAATAGAGGCTCACGATGCGGTAGCCTTCCAAACTGTTTTCATGATCATCGGCATGAAGAACCGCTTCCATTCGCGCCTGAAGCATATACATCTCTGCCTCTGAACAGTTATATTTGTCTTCTACGCGATACATCTAGCTCTCCTTCTCCTAAAAAATCATATGGATGATATTCCCGACCGTATTCCAGTCCGCCTGGTCCGACGGAAGCACGCGGTACCAGTATGCCATCATGCACATCAAATTCCATCCAACACATATTCCACAATATCCATAAACTGCTATGGATATTAATCTACAACTCCTGTTTCCCTGTTGAAGTTCCTCCAGCTTTCCAAACACACAGGCAGTAAAAACCGCAAACACGCACATAAAGTCGACAGCCACACGCTGTCCATATGATCCTCCGTAATACCATGACCACCACGCGCTTGACACATATACAATCAGCAAAAAGAACACAGTCAATCCGACATAAAGCCGTTCTCTCACTCTGTATGCAATAATCATTCCCGCCAGTGCAAGGAGCAGAACCGGGCTCCAGAAAAACAGTCCCTTTCTCACACTGAACAAAAAATTCCCGAGCTGCGGCGCAAGCCAGTAAAAAGCTTCATTTCCATAAGAATACAGAAACCAGTGCCCGGTTGCCGCATGCCAGTAAAGAAGTTGTGGAAATATCGTTATAAAACCTGCCAGAATAATTGGAACGGCCCTAACTGGTTTCAAAATCACCCTTATCCTATCCTTCAGCGTGTCCCAGTCTCTGACACCATAAAACACATAAGTCAGTACAAATAGAATATTCGTGTTACGACACATAAAAATCAGTCCCGCCAGAAGGCCGAAGATACAAGTCTGCCAAAGTTTATTTCTGCTTTCGCTGACGCGCTCTTCATACCAGCACAGGTAGTAAAGAAACAGGTTAAACAGAAAATAAGAATAAACATGGGAAAAGCAGGCGTCGTATGAGGCATAGTGAAACAGATTTGTCCCATATGTGATAACGATACACGCAAGCAGCGACGCCTTATCTGAAAATCCGAGATATCTGGTCAGCAGCCTGTACAGCAAAACCGTACCTGCCACCCAATAGCAGACCCCACCGAAAAGTATCATATACTGGTACAGGTTGGTGTACCCCGTTGCCGTCACACTTCCCGTCATGGTATCCCGCAGAAGAGAAATGATATGTGCCAGAAAGAAAAACGGGCTCTCCATAATTGCAACCCCTACAGGATATTTATTGACAATTCCTCCCGCCGACTGTATCAGATCCAGGGGATGCTCCCACCCCTCCACGAAATCGAAGCTGAAATCTCTATATATCATTGCCGGAAGATACACATAATACCCAAAGCCATCAGAATATACCTTGGGGGCATTCAGAACCTTGACATGGTATACCCAGATTATACTGCACAGCATCAGGAAAGCTGTTGCTGCCAAAAATATCAGCAATGCCCTGTTTTCCTTCATGATATACGTCAGTTTACATTTCATATTTTTTTCCATTTCCACACCATTCCAAAGGAATTCCCCGCCTCCACACAGCAAGACATGACGCGGATGTAAACAATAATAATCCATCTGGCAAGCATATACGAGACATTTTAGCATATTGAAAAATCCTTTGCAACATGCTGGAAACCTGTGTATTTTTCACTGCATTGACATCATGTCTGCTTGGTAAATTTATCAAGATTTATCAGGAAGTGTACACAGACACATAAAGAAGCCGTCGTTACTCTCTATATACCCTAAGCCAATTACTCCTACAATTCTGCCCTCTCTGTCTGGTTCCCACATACTTCCCTGACAACAAACTGCGGTGAATTATTGATGCATATATAAATACGTCCGATATATTCTCCCATCAGTCCCATATTAATCAGAATCAGTCCGCCTATCACAAGTATAATAGCTGTCTGGGAACTCCAGCCGTACGGAATAATCGCCTCCAGTTCAGGAATAAACAGCCGCCTGACTATAATGACAATCGTATAGATGAAGCCAATGAGCGCAATTAAAAATCCGATATACGTACTGACTTCAAGCGGTTTCACAGAAAATGCCGTAAAGCCATTAAACCAGAGTGAAAAAAGCTTTTTCAGATTATAGCCGGATGCTCCCGCCAGCCTGTCATTATGCTGTATCGAAACATATCCGATATTTCTGGTAGTTCTCAGAACCAGTCCGCCAAGGTAAGGATAACAGTTCTGGTACCGTATCATCTCGTCTGTAACAAATCTGCGTGCAACAAAAAAACTGCCTGTATAATATCCCCGAACGCCAAAAATATAGTCCGACATTCGCCTTGCAAAATCAGATCCCCATCGTCTGAACGCATTCTGATGCATTTCGTCATATTTTGCGTATACCACATCATAGCCCTTTTCCAGTTCACACAACAGTTTTGGGACTTCTCCCGCCGGTGTCTGTCCATCGTCATCAAGCGATATCACATAATCACCTGTGCAGTAATGATATCCTGCAAGCACCGCACTGTGCTGCCCGAAATTTTTTGCCAGACAAACTCCCAGAATGTGATCGTCCCTTTCTGTATATTCTTTTATGACATCCCACACACCATCGGGCGAGCCGTCATTTACCAGAATAATCTCGTAATCATATTTCCCTTCCTTATTGACCATTTCCCTAATTTCTTCAATCACGTTTCCCACCGTTTTCTGTGACTTATAACAGGGAATTACAAATGACAGTTTCTTTTCCATATACCGTCCACCTCGTTCTATTTACAAAAAATCCGTAGCCTTCTTATCCTTCAAAACAATACTTCTTTCTGGAACTATTACATTTTCATCCGACAAATCATGCTGCACGTAAGCGTTTGCCCCAATCAGATTTCTTTTTCCAATTATAATTTTATCCTTCGTAGACGCATTATTGCCAAAAAAGTTCTCATCCGAAACTGTAACATGTCCGGCTACCGATGTGGAAATGGCAAAATAATTGAAGTCTCCAACCTTTGTATGGTGCGCAATCATAGCTTTCGGATAAACGATGTTCCCATCTCCAAATCTGGCATACATTCCTATATAGGCCTGCTCAAAAATCAGGTTTCCCTCCCCCAGGCTGTCCGTTTCCACACAAGCTGTCCTATGTATATAGCTCTCTATCCGATAACCGCGCTCTTTTATCTCCATAAATTTCTCCCTGCGGACACGGTTCATGCCGGTGTACCCAATACACAGATACAGGGCAATCTCCTCCTTTTTGTAATGTGTCTCCAAATCTTCAAAGGGAATAACCGACAGCTTTCTGATTTCATTTTTAAAAGAGATTTCTTTGCAGTCATCAGTGATATATTTTCTTTCCACCACAAATCCGGCAATCTCAATGCCGTCTTCCGCCAATAAATAGAAGAGATTTTCTGCCAGATCTGTCGTTCCATAAATAAAATAATGCATATTCTTTACTCCATTATCACAAACTTCTCCGTCAGTTCCCGGATTCCAATCGCTTTTTTATACTTTTTCTCATATACATGGTCTGCTTTGCCATCCAGCAGATCCAGCCACCACATTACAACATTGTGTCCCAGCATGTACTGAAAATATACGGAACCAGAAATTCTTGCATTTATTTCAAATATATAATTTTTATCCTCATGTTTTCTCAATTGAATGTTGATATAGCCGCGAAGTTCCATATAATTTACTATTTTTTCCGCTGCTGCGCGTATTCCTTCATCTTCTACCAGTTCAACAAAAGATGTATATCCGTGCTTCAGCTTCCTTCTGAAAATAATCGTAGAGGTATTCCTGCCATCAGAAAAAACACCTACCGTATACTCCTGCGCTTCTTCGTCTATATATTCCTGAATCACAATCTCCCCTACATCCACCTCTAATTCATTGATCTCATCAACTGACCTTATCTTCTTTAAGAATTTAGATCCGCAGGAGTTTCTAAGCTTAACAATATATGTTTTACCATCCTCTGAAAAACCGCCATACAGACAGGTCTTGGGCGTGTCTATTTCTCCTATTTTGTTCAGCATCCGAATGGTCTCGTATTTATCCTGAAAGATTTCTATTGTATCAGGATCATTGATCATCACCTTAATTCCTGCCTCCTGAAAAAATCGAAAATTTTTTGAGATAACTTTGATTTCCACTTCGTTTGCAGGAATCAAATGCGTAATCTGGTACTCTCTGCACTTTTTTAATAAATTCTCTATATATGCAGGGCTGACTGCGGCATCACTCTGCCAATAAGTGATAACCCGATCCATGCCGACGGGATAATCATAGATATCACAGCCATATACCTCGTCTTCTGTTTCCTGTAATATTTTAAGAATACCATTTGCAATATCCCCGCTGATTGCGGTAACCAAAATCCTTCTCATATGAAATCTTCCTTCCTGCGCTCCAGAACACTTTTCAATTTCTTAAGTCCCGGGTCATACTTATCAATCTGTCTGTATAACGCCGTTGTGTCCAGTGTGACATTCTCGAACCGCACCGTTTTATCAGATGTGTCTATCACAGCATATCCATAGCCGCTGCCATCCCTTGGCTGACCAAGTGAACCGGAATTAACTACTAAGGTATCACCCACAGACCGCTCCATCCTGCAATGGGTATGCCCCAAAATGACAATATCATACTGCTGATAGATCTGCGGCTCTTTAATCAAATCCCTGGGATATAGCCTGCCTTCCAATGTATTCTGTGGCGTTCCATGAAAAATTCCTATTTTGCAGCCCTGCTCACAAATTACACACTCTGACTTGAGTTTTTCAAGTCTTTCGCATTCCGCTTTTGTAAAGCGTCTGTTGAGGGCAGAATAAGAATGTCCATATTTTTCTATAAAATCATCCTCGTGTTTCTCCCCGCGAAACAGTTGGAGAAAATACGCATCATGGTTCCCTTTTAACCAGACCAGATTTTCCAGTTGATCCAGTTTCGCAATAATTTCATGCTGATTATAATAATAGCCGAAAATATCCCCACAAAAAACCAGATAACCATAAGATTCCTGCTTTATTCTTTTTAAAAACGCATCCAGTGCATCGGAATTACCATGCAGATCAGAAAAAACAACTAAACGCACAGTCCGCCCCCTCTTACAGTTCGCTGTAAATCCACCCTATTGTATCATCCAGCGTATGCCCGGGCACATATCCCAATACGGTTCTCGCCTTTTCCCCGGACAACTCCCAGCATTCCGTTTCCGCCGTATCCTCCACTCCGGCAAATCGAATCTGCACACCTGCCTTTGTACAGGCAATACATTTTTCGGCAAGCTGCAGATTGGAGACGCTCTCCCCGCCAATCAAAAACACACCTTCTGCATCCCGGGCCGCCGACAGACTGACCGCCTCCGCAACATCACGTACATCTACATAATTCTGTACTCTCCCGCCCGCTCCATAAAGCAGGATATCCTGTCCTTTGCGGCATTGCTCAAGCATACGATGCAGAAAGACATTCTGTCGCATCCCTCTTCCAATAGGAGAGGGAATACGCAGCATAAGCTTTTTCATCCCAGGCGCACCGACCTGGTTCACAATCCCCTCTCCGATCAGTTTAGTGATATGATACAGAGTTTCAGGATGCGCCGGGTGATCCTCCGTTATTGGCACATCTATCGGTTTTCCAATGACTGGTACACTGGACAGATAAATAAGCTTGTCCGCCCCCAGTTCATTCGCCAGTTCCGTCACATAATAAGTACCCAGACAGTTCACCTCAATTGTCCGTCCGTCGCCCGGCACACGAATATCCGCCGCCAGATGAACTACCGTCTGACATTGCCCGGTTGCGCCGGACACCTTCTTTGCAAGGTCTTCGTCACAGATATCCGCCTCAATAACAGTAAGTCGGTCCGACTGCACATCCAAATTTTTCGAATTTGTCAGAGCTATGACATCATACCCTTGCGCCAGCAGACGCTCTGTCACATAAGTGCCAATAAATCCTGCCGCGCCGGTAACCAGAATTTTGCTCATCCGTTTCCCCCAAGCATCTGTTCTCTTTCCTCATAACTCTTACCCACCTCATTACCGTTCTCGTCATAACGGTTCTCCCCAACAATCTCCCAGTCCGTACAGCTTTGGCATATTTCTGGAAGCTCGTCAAAGCGGTGTTCCATATGCTTTTTTACAAATTCCTCATTCCTCTTCTGCCAGATCTCCTTGATAGAAGCGGTGTTCAGATCCCCGCACTGGTAATCGGCATTTGTGTCCATGACGCACAGTGTCGCCCTGCCATCCCATGTGATCGGGAAGATTCCCACCGCATTGCCGCAGGCAATCCTTTCATCTACCGCCTCAGGCGCAATATCCTCACACTGCCCGCCCCACGAAATCAGTCTTCGAACCGCTGTCCATGCGCCACGTTCTCTCCAATACTGAAGGATCTGCTCTATCTCATGCACATTTTCCTTCATTTCCATCGCTTTTACTTCAATAATAGGTTTCGTCAACCCGCGCTCCTGCTTACGCCTTAAGATATGTTCAATATTTGCATATACAACATCCCTATTCGCGTTTACCCGGATTTTTTCGTATACCTCCTTAGAAAAGCCATCGCAGTCAATGCTGATGAAATCAATTCCGGAATCTAACATCATCTCCGCCATTTCCTCGTCCAGCAGAGTTGCATTTGTATTCATACTGATATTCTTTAATCCCTTTTTCACAGCATAATCAATCATATAAAAAATCTTAAATCTCTGCAGCAGAGGCTCACCATAGTAGTCCAGCCAGATTCTTGTGTAAGGATTTTCCTGCGCAATCTCATCTATGAGCTTTTTATACAGCAGAATATTCATCTGTCCTTTCGGTCTGGTCAGCTTATGATTCGCACACATGATACAGTTCAAATTACAGTAGTTCCCTGTCTCAATGGCTACATTCAACGGAAACTCCGATATCCTAAATTTCTTTTCTACTTCATTGATATTTTCGTACATATTCATTCTCCTCGCCCGATTGATTTTCCAAAAGTCTCTTATTACGTGGTACATTCAGCCTGTCTCTGACTACATACTGCGGCAGATGGTTCAGATTCATAAAAATCCGGCCCACATATTCTCCCAACAGCCCCAGCATAATCATAATCATGCCACAGCAAAACAGCATGACAGCAATCAGTGACGTATAGCCGGCGGCCACTGCCGGTTCCACCAGCTTATGAATGACTGTATAAATGCCCCCCAGAAAGCCGATCACAGCCATACCACAACCGACAATGCTTGCTATCCTCAGAGGAATCACAGAAAACCCGGTAAAACCTTCCATCCACAGGCCAATAAGTTTCCCGAGCGTGTACCCGCTCCTTCCATATATGCGCTCATGATGTTCTACGGCTACATCCGCTATATTCCTTGTAATGTGCATAAAGTATCCAAAAATATAGGGCGACGGATTGGGATAATCTTTCAACTTGTCCACCACGAACCTTCTTGTGACAAAAAAACTGCTGGTGTGCACATTCTTTGGCGTACCCATCACCCAGTCCGTCATCCTGCGGTTAATATTACTGCCCCACACGCGGAATCCGCTCTCCTTCTTATGACGGAAATAGGCATACACAATATCGTAACCCGTTTTCAGCTTTTCTATCAGCTTCAGAATATCAGCGGCATTGTGCTGTCCGTCATCATCCATAAACACCACGTAATCTCCGGTCACATATTCGATTGCCGCCATTCTGGCGGACTGCTGGCCGAAATTTCTGGCCAGGGAAAGCCCTATGATATTTTGATGGTCAGCGCACAGTCCCGCTATCACATCCCAGACATTGTCCTTTGAGCAGTCATTTACGAGGATAATCTGACTTTCATAGCTTTTCTCCAGTGCATCCAGCACACCCTCCGTCACTGCCTTAATCGAATTTTCAGAGTTATAGCAGGGAATAATGACCGATATTTTTTCTTTCATGACCTTGTGTTTTCCCCTCCTCCCGCTGCCACAGTTCAGTCTGCCCTATGAAACTGATAAACGATAAATTCATCCCTCTTCTCAGTGATCTCATAGGTACAGCCGGGAAATTTTTCCGCCATCACATTGAGAAGATTCTCATTTGGTTTTTCTCCTGCCATGAGATAGACATTCTCCCGAAAGAAGTCCTCCTCATACAGATGTTCAAAGCCATTCCTTTCAAGCTGCGCATAGTAAAGCGGCGAATGATAGTAAGAAGCGCCCCAGAATATTAAATTATATGGCTTTCCCTCCGAATATACCCTCCATGGTCCTCCTGCTCCCAATAAAAGAGACATCTCGCCTATATATATATTCTCCGGGTGCGCCATCGCATAGTCTTCGCTGGCAGCCTGCCTCGACTGCGCACTGCCACTCCACTGCGAAAAATCCTTTGCGCCATGGTATCCCCCATCCGCGTGACACACACATACAATACACAGTGCCAGCGCCAACACATATACCACAGCACTTTCCATCCTGCCCTTTCCGCTTTCTCCAAACGGCTCGCGACTCTGCAAATCTCCCATTCCCAATATCGAGGGAACCACGGCAAGCAGCGTCCATGCTTCGAATGCCCTCTCCATCAGTCTTCCGCTATGTGCAAAGTACCATGTCTCCGCAAGCCACATAAGCACCCACAGGAATGGTACGGCATTTACGGCAAAACCTCCTTTGCGGCGTCTGAGCGCATCGGCGAATAGAAGGAACAGCAAAAGCACCCACGCCTTAGCCTGAAAGCCTATTCTCGGAAAGTCATGCGACAATGCCCATCTCACACCTGTAGCCACAGGTGCATTGCGCTCATTTATCATCTGAAAAGTCTCTGTATTGATCGTCTCGTCCATAAGAAACCATTCCCTAAGCAACTGATAAAAATCCTCTGACCATCCGATCTGTTGAAACAGTTCCTGATTGGACGTATAATCCAGCGGTGTGTAATCTGTAAACCTCGCTCTCTCAGCATGGTATTCCCGAAAATCTTCCCACCCATTCCGCGATTCATGAATCTTGTGGGTACTTATGGAAAGGCCGGCCGCAGCACAGATAACGATAAAAGAAACGGCCGCCTTTTTTATTTTCTGCCTGTCAGCAGCTTTAAGCAGATACCTGATAATTTCAAGACAAATTGCAAAAGCCGCGCTTCCCAAAGTAAGATATCCCACTTTGGAACGAATATTGACCGCAAAGAACATGAAGAAGAAAATGACGATATTCCTAATAATGCAATCCCTGCGCCCTTCCTCCTTCTTTTGAATCAGCAATAAGGAAAGCGCGGCAGCGCCACAATAAGCGGACACCATCGTAAACTGAAGGAGAACTGTATAATATAGAAACATACAGAAATATAGCAGGCAGAACACGCCTTCTCCCCACTTAGGAAACGATACCATAAGACAATAGCAGACCGCTGTCAGAGATAAAAAGATAAGCGCTAAAAAAATGAGAGTATACCAGGGAATCCCCGCATTGACTACATAAAGTGCTGACACAATCCTTCCCCACAGGAACAGGCTGAATATCGTATCTGCCTCCGGTTTTCCTGTCCATGCACCCGCCAAATAACCCATCATAAATGAATCGTCGTTCGTCTCAAAAACGACCGGAATCAACGACCACGTCAGCAGCAGTAAAGCCAGAACAATAATGGTGGAAAGCAGAAGTCTGTGGCGTTCCCGCGCAGCCATGATCTTCATGATATTCATCTGTTTCATATTTTCTATCCTATCGCCCCTCACCCCTGGTTAAATATAACAATTCCCAGAAGAATCACACAGGCGCCCAAAGCTTTTCTTTTTCCTATTCTCTCTTTTAATCCGAAATATCCGATAAGCAGCACAAAGATGTATGAAAATGTTCCCAGCACAGGCGCATACTTATAAGGTACGTAGCGCATTGCAACCATATTGATCAGTATCGTGGCAAACATCAACCCATATGCAACAATCACTCTGAAATGCAGAATGCGTCTGATTCCGCTTTCCCCTATATTCCTTTTTGCTTCCAGCTTCATAAGAAGCTGGGATATGGCCGCGATCAGACCACTGAAGCCATACAAAAAAACCGCAATCCACTTATTCATGGTAGTTTACCATCAGCAATCCCATAAAAATGATCAGGCTGCCTGCAATGTTGAACGGTGTAATCTGTTCATGAAATATAACCGCTGACCATAACAGTCCCCAGAACACCACCGTTCCCTTATTCAGATAGGCCTGCGACAAATCGACCTTTCCCAAAATCGCCTGCCATGCCACAGCATAAAAACCAAGTACCGCCACAGCCGCAAACAATATCATAATCGTTCTGCACGCAAAAAGACCTTCTTCCTGCCATGATACAGACGCCAGTTTCATCAGAACCGTATCTAAGGAAAACGCGACATTCATAATCTGCATAATCAAGAATATCCCAACATTTTTTTTAGTCATAAAACCCACTATCCATACGAACAAAACTTACCCATTTTATAAGAATCACCATAATAGAATATATCTATTCTTCATAACTGATCTCTAAATCTGATGTTATATCATTAAACGGTAAGAAATCTTTTGTTCTCGTATAACCAATGATATAATCTTCATACTTAAAACGCGGCAGAACGATATCCGTCTTTTTCTCTCTTATCGCCTGCTGTATTGTTTCAAGCCGCTGCTTATCCTGCATACACAGGCTTCCGTAAATATGTAAATTCATATATAAAACAACACAGGCTGACAATAAGGAGATTCCTGTTATCAAGGTTCTGAGTTCCTGCTTCACTGTAATCAGGGATATACACTCCATACAATACCACACCAGCAGGACATAGCCGGCAAAAAAGCATCGTGAATTAATAGGTGAAACAACCAGCAGGCAGCCATCCGCACACGCGATTCCAAACAGACTCATAATCATTACTGCTTTTTTGCGCTCTTCTACACGGATAAAAACAGTAAATACAAATAACGCCAGCCAGAATACAACATTTACAAGACCGTCCATATATTTCCCCGATCCTCTTTCCTCGCTCCACGAAGTATTGATTCGAGTAAGCAGGCCATACATAACCGAAGCATCGACCAGCATTACGGCCGCTTCCAAAACAAACTGTCGTTCTTTCCGTTCTTCCCCCCCCCCCTATCTTCTGAAAGCATAAGACCGTAATGACTATAGCCACAAACAATTCCAGAACAATATTATCTAAAATCATTTCTTTCCCTAACATGTCAAAATACTGGAGACACATTTTGTCATACACTGCCTCTGGGCCTGTCGGTATATTGCGATAGAAATCCGTTCCCGCTGCCGCCGCCGCATAGCATCCATTGGAGAACATCGTGGCTGCACCCAAAATAGAACCCACAGGATAAAAGCAGCACATTATTCTGGACTTGTCCTTTTTAATCCACGCATAACATGCGATTCCAATTCCCAATATGATCTGCATGATTGTGACATGCTCCACAACCATCGCACTCAGATAACCAAGAAGCAAAAGTGAAGCAGCCCTGACAGCAAATCTGTATTTACTCACACTTTGATTTACAAAAACGCACGTGATCAAATATATATATAGGATAAACAGCGTAATCGATGTCGTATAATTGCTAAAACCCGCTGTCCATGCAACACTCTCCCGGAAAATTGTTTTGGGCGCTGCAAACAGCAAAGCCATAATAATCAGCGCTGTATATTGTTTACAGTTGCTGATTTTAACAATCAAATAATCCATTCCGACTATAAACACCGTCATCACCAGCATCCGCAAACATCTGCTGCGTGTCAGGAGCAAAACGATCGCATTTCCAACGTACCGGCCACTGTAATCCCGATATCCGGATCTCCACAGCGCTAATCCGCTCTCACTCCCCCATGCAAAATCATCAGCTGTGTACGGAAATAAATAGCACAAAAGCAAAATTGACAGGATAAGAAATATCCATATACATTTATCTATGTATTTTGAAAATCTGTTCAATTTACAACGTCCTCTCTCGCAACATTACAATATTGAGATATGTAAACACACGCAAATTCATAGACAGAAAAGGTGTCAACTCCACGCCATACATTGTAGACAATTTTACCCCCGCCCCCATATGCTTGTCAAGTTATATGTTTTGTCGCAGGTCGCAAATCACCGCTTATTGACATAGACCCGGAACGTGCTATAATAAATGCGTGACAGCCATATCCAGTATATCCCGCATGAATTAGCGGTGCCTTAATCTGTCTGAATTTTCGTCTGTTATATTGTTGTCATTTGGCACAATGGTTGTTATGTCTCATTTTTCCGCTCCGCAGGGTCTCTTCTACGAAAGAACATAATATATTGTCCGGGTAATCGGAAATGCTTTTAAGCTCCCTGCACGTTGTATATTTAGCGAACTCTACAGAAAGAATTTAGATTATGAAAAAGATTTGCCTTCAAAAACGATTAATGATAATATTGTATGAAATAATCCTGTATTTCCTGATACTTCTTTCTTTCAGTCTGAGATGGTGCACAGCTCATTTTGGAAATATAAGTATGAGCGAAATCATATTTACATTGAACATGCCGTTGAAAGGCACACCAAATGAGTATTTTTATGCTTACTTTACAGAAGCTTTCCTGGCTTCCGTAGCAGGATATATGGGATTGTGGCTTATACGGCTTGTGCTGCTCAGAGTATCGGCAAAGTTGCCAGCATTCGATATTTATCTGCGATTAAGACTGTTTAGGATAAAAAAGGAAAAAATTTTGCATACCGCTAAAATTACGCAGCGGTTTTCAAGACGCGGATGGTTATTGCCAACTGCATGGCTTCTGGTTTTGATCATCATAGCCAATATAAATTACCAGTTGTTTGATTATCTTAAAAGTTCCGTCCAGACATCTGATTTTATAGAAAACGAATTTGTTGATATAAGGAAAATCAATATACAATTTCCGGAAGAAAAGAAAAATTTAATCTGTATTTTCGTGGAATCCGCAGAAACAACTTTTCAAGATAAAGAAAACGGCGGTGTGTTTGATGAAAATATAATTCCGGAGATGACAGCAATTGCCCGGGAAAATATCAGTTTTTCACAATCAGACCTGTTAGACGGCGCTGCGGTTGCGCCTGGAACCGGATGGACGATTGCCGGATTGGTGGCACAAACAGCAGGCATTCCGTTGAAAGTTTACACGAGAGGCGATAATCGTCTGGGGAATTTCGAATATTTCCTTCCCGGAGCAGTTAATATAGGAGAAGTGCTGGCCGACCAGGGTTATCATAATTTCTTTATTGCCGGCTCAAAATTTTCCTATGGTGGGCGAGAAGAATATTTTACACAACACGGAAATTACGAAATATGGGACTATTTATCCGCTATAGAAGATGGTAAAATTCCAGAAGATTATTATATTAACTGGGGCTTCGAAGACCAGAAGCTTTATACTTTTGCAAAAGAGAAGCTATTGGATCTGGCCAAAGAAGAACAGCCATTTAATTTTTCCATGCTGACCGTAGACACGCATGCAAACAGCGGCGACAATGCGGTCTGTGATTTATGTCCCGATAAGTTTGAGGACACCTACGCCAATGTATGGTCATGTGCATCTATGCAGCTTGCTGATTTTATAAGCTGGCTGCAGCAACAGGATTTTTATGACGATACGGTGATCTGTATATCTGGCGATCATTCCAGCATGGAGAGCGACTTCGTCAACGGGTTTGAGTACGATAAGTATAACGGCAGCACGAATAGAAATGTTTACAATGTATTCATTAATTCCGCAGTCGATCCTGTCGAAACGAAGAACAGAAAATTTACTACCATGGATTTTTTCCCTTCCATATTAGCTGCCCTTGGAGCTGACATTGAAGGCAACCGTATTGGTCTGGGAACAAATCTGTTTTCAGAAGAATTGACACTCCCCGAGAAATACGGCTATGAGGAAATGTTCAAGGAAATGAGCAAGAAATCCCCGTTTTACGATCGGGAGATTTTATTCCCATAGAATAATTTCCCTTAAGCTTTACCAAAACTATATGATATTGCCTGACATCCATACAGTCCGGCACAGGAACGGAGCCAAAATGAGATATATTGCTTTATTTTTTCCAGCAATCTTAAGTGTAGGAATATTATACAAAAAGGAGGAAGGGCGCAATTGGAATTGGTTTGACTATCTTTATAAGTATGCCGTTTTTCTGATCGGTAATGTGCTATTAGCAGAATCTCTGATTTCCTATGTTTTCAAGCTGGGAACCGTAACAATTGATGCTTTTGACAGTTTTCCGTTCTTTACAAAGTATCTGTTTATCGCATCCGTTCTTGCGATAGTGTCTGCACATGTATATAGAATTATGAAAGCAAATATTTCCGTATCTCTCGAGATTCACAAAAATACGGATCACAGTGCAGACACAGATAAAGATTTTGAATAAGAGGATCTGAGAGGAAAGCATCGGTTTTCAATATGATAAAGAAAATAGTCTTATATTTCCTGTGGATAATATCAATATGGTATATTGCTATAGCGACAGTCAATGCCAGGGCCGCCATCCCGCCCAGACTGCTTCTGTATGATCTGTTTACAGGCTTTAGGGATAATCGGATTTATCTGGTGAGAATCTTTCTGCCTGTGACCGTATTGGTTATCCTTTTGGCAACGTTGTTTGTGCTGTTACTTGAAAGTAATCTGGTCGTGTACTGGAATGTCAGAATTCGAGGACTTTCTTTTCATGTAGGCGATATCAGGTTTTTCAGAAATCACAAAAAACTGCTTATGCTCTTATCGTTTGGCGCAACCGCCGTTTTTCTGGCAATTCCTTCATACAGACAGTTGTGCAGAAACACTTTAGATACTTGGACAGGCTCGTTGACAATTGCGCATGCCGGCGGAATAATTGATGGTCATGACTATACAAATTCCCTGGAAGCTATATTAACCAATTACAGTAAAGGACAAAGGGTATTCGAAATAGATTTTGCCCGCACCATTGACAACCAGCTTGTATGCACACATGATTGGGATCCCGCACTTCTGGAGGACGGCACATCCGACGAAGAGATAAGCTCGCAGAAATTTATGAGCACATTGATCCGTGGAGAGTATACGCCTCTCTCACTCGAGGAATTGGGGCGGTTGATGGAGCAATATCCTGATATATGGGTAGTAACAGATACAAAGAACAGTACGGTGGAATCTGTCCAACAGGATTTTGAAGTATTACTGGAGACAATGAAAGCGCACGGAATGGAATCTGTTCTGGATCGGATGATCGTTCAGATTTATAACGAGGAAATGTATCATACTGTATATCGTATATACCCCTTTAAATCATGGATATACACACTCTATAAATTCTGGGGTGGGGATACTGAGACCTTCTTGCAGTGTGTCCGCTTTTGTTATGGACATGATATCAACGGTATTACCACCTGGAACTTTTATGTAACTCCGGAACTGCTGCAAATTACCAGAGCATATGATATTCCCTGGTATGTACACACAGAAAATGACGTGAAAAATGCAAACGAGCTGATCCGTCAGGGAATAACCGGTATATATACTGATAGTATAACGCCGGACTTACTGAACCCATAGTGTCTCTCTCCAAAGGAGCGTCTGATGAAGTGGTATCAACTTGACAAAAAAGATATAATTAATTATCTGCTCTTATCAATGCTGAGTCTTCTGTACATCCTTCCCATCGTCCTGATCAACTTGTATTTTAAGGATGATCTTGGATGGTCATTGAGGGGGAGCATTGGCCTTAAGGGCGACGGCCGGCCGTTAGGAGAGTATCTTGTTCTTACACTGTGCGGCGGTGAGCCGGTCACGGATACTGCGCCCCTTCCACTTGTTTTGGCAGTCTTATTTTTATCCTATACACTTATTCTGTATGCCAGGACAAATTTGGACTTCATATCCAACCGTTATGCCTTGTTAACCGTACTACTGCTAATTTTAGGCAATCCCTTTGCATTGGAATGTCTCTCTTATCGATACGGTTCCATGGTTATGTTCGTTGCCCTCGGTATCCCGTTTCTCATCTTTTCCATACCGGATACCGTTTCAAAAATAAAAATATTTGTTTATTCCTCTCTTTTGAGTATGGCTCTGATGTCTCTATATCAGGCTGCCATCGGAATGTGTCTCATTCTGTTCATAACCAACATTTTTTTCATGCTATTTCGGGAAAGAAAGGTGGATTATCCCCATGAGGGGCTTCGGATTCTTGGTATTGGCGCGGGCGCAGTTGCCTATAAACTGGTTATTGCCAGTCATTATATCAATGATTCCGACTGGCGCTACACAGCTTCCCAGACACTCGAATTAAAACCCGAATCCATTATACAAATCTTTCAGAATATTCTTGCCACCTGTGATTATTTAACGGAGTTCCTTTCGGAAGCCGCTTTGTGGTACCAAATCGTTTTAGCACTATTCATTATATTGACCTTGACATTATCTGTCGTGCTGTACTGCCAGAAGGGAGGACACAAGGGATGGCGCAGGGCTGTTGATATTGCCTTTCTGCTCCTCTCCCCTGCCTGCGTCTTTATTTCTTCCTTTTTACCCTTGATGGTTCTTGCGCAGCAGACCTTGAAGCTCAGAATATTTATAGCGTTGGGCGGCTTTCTGTTTTATCTTGGAATCCTCCTGCTACATTTCACAAAAAGGAAGCCTGTTTTTATGCGCCCCCTGTTGTTGCTACTCGTTTTATGCAGCCTTTATCATTATGCAAATATTTATTCATATGGGAATGCGATAAACAACCATGCTGAATATGCAAAATACATCGTATATCATGTATCCCATGACCTTGAGACGATCAATGCAGACGGAGACTTTTCCTGTTTCTCTTTCATCGGAAAAATGCCCGTTTCTCAGCGTACACAAATGTTTTGCGATAAATATCCCCTAACCGGCGCATTGCTCCCCGAATATTTTACCAACGATGGGTGGAGCGGCGGAGCCCATGTGCTGCACTATCTGCAGGATGATTTAACCTTAGAGCAGGACACCGAAGAAGACAGACAGATTGCCGGCTCAGCAAAACCAGTTATGGCGAATTCAATCTACTCCTGCTATACGAATGCCGATAAAATCATTGTCGTGTTTAATTAACCAGAGGCACCGCTTATCGGTGCCTCTGGTTAATTCCAGTCATAAAATTTTTTCTTTAGTTCAATTCCCCGGTTCAGCGCTTCCTCAATCACTTCCACAATGCGCTGTGAAGTATGGCTCCCCTCATAAGGATTTTTCATATCGCGGATTTGGCTCCGAAACTCCGATGACAATGCCTGCGCAAGGGCACGTTCTATATCCGCCTCCTCGTTTCTGCAGTGAATCACCGACTCCGCACTGACCCTTCCTCTCTGCCTGTCCCCTATATCGACGGTGGGAATCCCAAAGGAGGGCACCTCGATAATTCCGCTCGAAGAATTGCCCGCCACCGCGTCACAAAACTGCAGTGCACTCAGATACCGAAGCTGCCCAAGCGAGGTAAACGCCGCACATCTGGTATGATTTTTCTCCACGTAGTCATCTATCATCCGATTCACAACCCTGCCATCCGGATCCGCATTGGCCTTCGTAAAAATGATCTGCAGCTCTTTATGCCGGTCGATCACATGTAGCAGATTCTCAAACTGTTCCCCTGCCGTTTTATTTTCCAGTGTAACCGGGTGGTAAGTCACCATAACCGCCGGCGAACGGAATGTAAACTGGATCGCGTCCTCCAGCGTTTTCCTGTCAAGGAGGGAAACTGACCTGACATTTTCCACGCCGAGCGCTCCCACATGATAAACGTTCTGTGGCTGCTCTCCCAGCTGGATCACCCGGTTTCTGTACGCCTCCGTCGCCGTAAAATGAAGGTGGCTCATTTTCGTTATGGAATGCCTGATCGCCTCGTCCACCGCCCCTTCCGTAGTCTCCCCGCCATGGATATGGGCGATTGGTATTCTCGCCATCATGGCCGCAGTCGCCGCCATCAGAGCCTCATAGCGATCCCCTAGAATAACAACGATATCCGGCCGGTTCCTTTCAAAATAGTCAGCAAACCCCAACAGGGCAACCCCCATGGATTTGGTTACACCCACACCTGTATCGGAGGACAACAGCATCTCAATTTTCGCACTGATCGGATAGCCGTCCTGCTCTATTTCACGGTATGTCAGTCCAAACTCCGGGGACAGATGCATTCCCGTCACAACAAGCTGCAATTCCATGGTACCGGCGTGATTTACTTTTTCAATCACAGGTTTCAGCAGACCGTACTCAGCCCGCGTTCCCGTTACAATACTTATTTTTTTCATAATTCAATCATCTCGTCCGCCGCGAAATCCCGTTTCGCCGTCTGTCCGATTACCTGATTCCATAACATAGGAGACAGCCCAGTTCCCGGCCGCTTCGCTGTCAGATTGTCCTCGGTGAACTTATCGCCGGCTTTAATATCACATCCGGCTACAATGCTCTTGCGCGCAATCGCCATATTTTTCTTTTCGGACTCGGAAGCTTTCTTCTCCCCGTCTCCAAGTGCCTGCTCGATATGCCGAACCGCCTTCACCATCTCCGCCAGCTCATCCGGCTCCAGACTCGCCTTATGATCCGGCCCTTCCATATTTCTGTCCAGCGTAAAGTGCTTCTCTATGATCTCCGCTCCCAGTGCTGCAGCAGCCACCGCAGCCTCAATTCCCGGCGTATGATCCGAATATCCCACGGAAACACCGATCTCCTCTTTTATCGTACCCATGGCCTTCAGGTTCACATCCCGAAAAGGCGTCGGATATTCCGTATTACAGTGCAGAACCGTAATATCCGTGCTGCCGTTTTTCTTCAGTACTGCAACCGCTTCTCTGACCTCCTCAATCGTGCTCATGCCGCTTGAGAGAATAATCCGTCTCCCTGATTTTGCCGCTTCCCTGAGCAGCGGATAGTTGGTTATCTCCCCGGAAGGTATCTTTATGACAGCAAGGCCGGTGTCGATGAGATAATGCAGACTGTCCACGTCAAACGGTGTCGAGAGAAACATAATACTTTTTTTCTTGCAATGGCTTATCAGCTCTTTATGCATAGGCGGCGTCAGTTCCAATTTCTTAAGCATATCGAACTGGGATTCCCCCGCATTGGTGGTCTCCATCTGATATGCCGCCTTTTGTGCGTTCCTGCAGACAAGATTTTCTGTCTTAAACGTTTGAAATTTAACGGCATCGGCTCCCGCCGCCGCTGCCGCATCTATCAGCTTCTTCGCTGTCTGTATATCCCCATTATGATTTACCCCGGCTTCCGCGATAATAAGTATTCTCTCCATAAATATAACAGCCTCCTGCCTCGCCGTATCCTTATAAAGACCTGTACAATATTTTTTCCCTGGCACAGGCCATGTAATTGTCCTTGATATTTTTCCTCACCGTTGTGCCCGCCCCTATCGTACAGTTACGCCCAATGTGGATTCCCTGAATTACCGTGGCATTGGCACCGACAAAGGAGGCCGCTCCCACCTTCACGTTCCCACATAAAACGCTTCCCACCGAAATATGGGAAAAGTCTTCTACCTCACAGTCATGCTCTATAATGGCTCCTGTATTGATAATGCACATTTTACCTACGGAGGCATTCGCATTCACAATACTGCCTTTCCCGATAAAACTGCCTTCCCCAATTCTGACATCCCCTGCCAGAACGGCTGACGGATCACAAATAACCGGAAGTGAGAAACCAATCTGCTTTAACTGCTCCCATAGTTTTTCCCGCAATCCGGAATTTCCCATATATCCCACGCCTATGGCCGCATTTGTGATGCCATCCTGATATATCCGTCCAAGCTGCGTATCCCCGCCCAGCCGCAGATATTTTGTACCAGACAACTCCAAATCGTTCTCATTGACCACATATCCCGCAATCTCATACTGCCTCTGTCTTTCAATCGCATCTATAAGACTTTTGGCATGTCCACCATTTCCCAGAATCACTATTTTTTCCATATAGATTACGAATCCTCATCTTTTCCGCTCTGACTACTGTCATTCCAGCCCGTATATTGAAACCACATCATTGTCAAATACAATTTTGAAAGGCTCCGACAGTTTCAGCGGATGATCTGCCACATCTTTAAAAAATACCAGATAGTCTATATCAAATGCCTCACAATAACTGCAGCGTTCCTTGTCATCCCAGTCATCATCAAACAGACGCTCCATTTCTTTCAGCCGTTCTTCCGCCCTGTCAAATCCAAAATTACGGATCGAATACTCATACCCCTCCAGATAACAGCGCCGTTCTCCAAAAGCGGAAATCTCATGGAAAGTTCCCGCTCCATAATAGTTCGTTGCTGTCATTGCCTTTTTATCCGTATGTTCCTTCAGAAAACCATATGCCTCAAACTTCAAGGCACGCTGCGGCTCTGCTTCCGGGTAAGACTCCTTCAAAAAGGGCATCATCCGCTCAGGGAATTTTACAGCAATCCCGTCACCGCATATTTTGGAAATGGTAAATACTAACACAATCGCGCAGAATATGTTTCTCCACATATTCTTCTGCATCAGCATAAAGGCCTTGTCAAAACAAAGATATGACACAAACGGCGTGGCTGCAAATAAGAAATATAGCTGGGAATTGCCCAAAACATGAAACAGGTAATATGCACACAATCCGCCTCCTGCGATAATACCCGAAAAAATGAGATCACCGCTTAAATCCTTTTTCCCAAAAAGGAATCTGATCAAATCAACAATCACCAGCAATCCAAACGGTATCAAAATGGCAAATGTTACCACCAGAGATGGCAACAAAAGCAAGAGTCTTCCCCTTATCCCGTAAATCCCCAGTTTATCATATAAATCTGCAATCTTCCACCCATCCAGAACCGACTGTAAGACGGAATCCACACCCCAGTCTGAAAAATAACCCTGTGTTCCTGTCATAAAAAGGAAACCATACATAGTGGCAAAAACAGCGAAATTAATCAGAGAAAAAACAAGCAGTTCACTCCCTCGCGCTTTTCCCTTCATGTATTGCATAACCGACCATACACAGAGGGTCAACACATATAACAGTGCAAACGGCCCCTTTATTCCTGTCAGCAGAAACAGAAACAGAATCTGCTCTACAACCCATAGGAGATACTGTTTCGTTCCTTTTTGTTTTCCGGGGAAATATGCCTCCGCCTTTTTCAAATTTAAAAATAACAGAATCAGACAGGATATCCCCAGACCAGTACCGTTCACATTTGAGAACATATGATAATTCCACACACTGCTTCCGACTGTAAATCCCACCATTGTCGCAATTGACATCACTGCAGCAAAGTATTTATTCTGAATTACTCTGCCATACAATTTCCAAAAAGAAATAGTTATGATAAAGGGAAGGAACCAGATCTGATACTGCGCAAAATATATCCAGCCTTCCCCATCAAAAATATATTTTGCAATCGCCAGAAACATCGTCAAAAAGAAATGATATCTGGCCTTTACCCCGGCAACCCTGATATCACGAAAAGGAAAATCCGATGCTATCTGGTTGATATTCCCTATCTGCCATGTGCAGTCTACAGATCTGATATCAACAGCGCGAGGCATATTAAAATTTAAACAATATGCACACAAATATACCGCAGCCAGCAACATGACCAGAAATGGTATCTCTATTTTACACTGTCGTACTTCCGTTGTAAGAGGCCTTCTATTTCTTTTTATAAAGTACCAGGCCAGAAACGCTATGGAACAGCAAGGATTAATAAAAGAAATCAGCTGCCTTAATCCAAGCACATATAATACAAACCATTCAGCAAAGATTAATGCCATTCCCATAAAAAAGCCAGAAAAAACGGTCATCAGAAAATCTTCATAATCCTGCTTCCATATATATTTATCCACAAATACTCCGGGACATAAAATCCAGAAAAGCAAAAATGCTGCCATTTTCCAGGCGGAGTAACGAACGATCGTAATCCCCAGCGGAATACAGATTAAACCAATAAGCGTTCCTTTAACGAACCGTCCTAAACAGCCTTCGTCATTCCCGAACCAGCTCATCTATACACCTCTCAACCGCCTTCCCATTAACAATCTCATAGGCCATGTCACAATTTCTGATCGTTGACAGCCTGTGCGCAATGATTAAGAGCGTCTTTTCTCCCTGCAGAGCATCTATGGATTCCATGACAGCAGTTTCGGTTTCCGCGTCAAGCGCTGAAGTAGCCTCGTCCAGCACCAGTATCTGCGGATCAAGATATAAGGCACGCGCGATTGCCAGCCGTTGCCTCTGTCCCCCTGACATGCGGATGCCTCTCTCTCCGACCATCGTATCTAACCCGGCCGGCAACCCATCCACAAACTCCTTTAATTGCGCTTTATCCAACGCCGCATAAACCTTTTCGTCGTCTATGTTTTTCGCATCGATACCAAACGCAATATTGTTCCGTATGGTATCGTCTGTCATATAGATACTCTGCGGTACAAAACCGATAAGGTTACCAAGTTCTTCCCCGATCTCACGTATATCGATACCGTCTATACAGACTCTGCCCTTCTGGGGTTCTAACAGTCCAAGTATCACATCTCCCAGAGTCGTTTTTCCTGCACCGGAATGTCCGATAAACGCTACCGACTGTCCCTTTTTAATCTCCAGATTCAGTTCATTCAGAACAGCCTCGTTTCCTTCCTCATACTCCCAGACAACATTTTCCACTGAAATACTCTTTTCAAAGGAATAGGTTTTCTTTTCCTGTGTTTCCTTTACAATCCGGTCAGCGCCTGATTCGCGTTCTTCATACTTCTTCAGCTCCAAAATATTGTGATAGGTTTCATCCGCCGCTGTCATATAAAAAATACATGTATTAAACCCACTTGAAATTCTACCAAGTGACGGCAGAATCCGAAATGCCGCCAGTGCAAATGTCGACAGCTGTGGAAAATATGCCATCGGTGATTCCATCCCGAACACCCTGACGCAGACTGCAATAATAATACCCGCCACACATGTAGCCTCAATAATATATGCCGGTGATTCCGCCGCAAGCGTCTGGCTGATCGTCGCCTTCTGTTTATGGATATATGCATCCTCATATTCATTCAAAAAATGTCTGGTACGTTTCATAACCAGAACTTCTTTTATTCCATAAAAAAGCTGTAATGAGTTGCGGCTCACAATAGAATTATACTTAAACTGCTCTTCTCCATAATATTTCACTTTCCTTCGAAAGATCAGTACAGTCAGGACAACACAGAGCAGAGCCAGTACAATAATTGTTCCCGCCAAAACAGCGTCTTCAATAATCAGATATCCACAAATGCATGTAATGGTCAATATTTCTGCCAATATTCGAAAAAGTTGTCCCAATATCATATAAACGCCGGACACGCTTCCGGCACACCCTCTGAGTATATCTCCAACCGTATTACTCAGAAAATATGGATATCCTCTCCTGATATAGGAATGCATAATCCTGACAGACAGCTCTCTTTGCACCTTGCAGGAATACTTGGTCCGCACATAGCATAGCCCTGCCATATACGCATTTTTGACGATGTATACAGCAATGACGCCGACTGCTGTCAGCAGCATAAGCTCTTCATTAGACATTTCTGGCAAAACCGCAAGTACCTTTTCTCCCGCCCTGCTGTTCCTTATCGTGTCAGGCTCTATCATCACACTGATCAGCGGCATTACTGCAGACACCCCCAGCGCCTCAAAAAGAGCGCCAAACACTGTCATTACAAACAAAACACCAGCCCATGCTTTCTGTTGTCTTGTCAGAATCACCCCAAATTTTTTATATAACTGCCTCAGACTTTTCAGCTCACTCATATTTATCCCTCAACGGTGTCATACACCTATTTCACCGCATATAGCATTCCGCTATCTTCAAATCAAATTCCGTATCAATATCAATCGAACGTTCCGCCGGCATAATGTACGCATAAGATTTGTACCGCAGCATTTGCGGCCGCTCCAGTTCCTCTCTCTTAACAAGAAAAACAGCGCCGTTTAACCTGTAATATATCGGAAGATCCTGTCGTCTTATGTCGCAGTAATTCTCCCGTCTGAAATTGTCCATGCACAAATCTTCTCCGAGGGTATTGCTCCACAGCGGAGAATGTTCCATTTCACAAACGGACACCACGGAGTCCGCGTCCTTTTCTTCCATCAGCGCAAAACTGTTTCGGATATCGGATACGGTTCTCAGCGGTGAAGTCGGCTGCAAAAGCATGATGCGTTCAAAGTGCTCTCCCTTCTGCTCAAATCGGTAAACCACTTCCCTGACGGCGTCCCATGAGCCTGCCGTATCTCCCGAAGTCTCTGCCGATCTGAGAAAGGATGCGTCCCCCCCAAAACGCTCTGCAATCTCTGCATATTCCGGCGAATCCGTAGAGACAAAAACCTTCTCAAAACATCCGCTCTGCAGCGCACACTCCACAGAGTAAGCTAACAGCGGTTTCCCGCACAGTTGTCTGATATTTTTATCCGTCAGCCCTTTGGAACCGCTGCGGGCTGTTATAACTGCAATATTTCCCATCCGCCTTTTCTCCAAAAATAAGTTTTCCATAAACCCGATCAGATAAAAGGATCAAAATACCTTGGCAGCGTCTGATTTATATGATTGATAATGTTATTGTAAGCCATAGCGCGGCAGTTTTTACATTCGCCGTTTCGCCACTTCTCATTGGAAAGTTCCTTGACTTTCTGATGTCTGGGCGAATTCCACATCTCTTCCAGTGACATTTCGTTCAGATCTCCTATGCAAAACTCTTCCTTGTCTATCTCGACAATATTTGGATATACTTTTCCGTCCGTACTGACATTTGCGATCATACCGAACTGGTTTGTCCAGCACTTATTCACAAAATCGGGAAGTTTTCTGTAATTGAAAATAGATTTCAGATTTGTAAAGTTTTCATCACAGCCTTCACACTCCTGAATTTCCTTTTTCAGGTACTCCTCCTCCTCTTTTGTCAGTCCCTGTCCATTATCCTCATAGTCCCTGACGATTTTGAACAGCGCGTAATCAAATTCCCGCTCTTTTATGATCCGTAAAAAGTCATTGACGCATTTGTAGTTTTTATTCGTCAGCACAATCCTGGAGCCGATCACGGGACTGTTCTCCCCGTGAAATCTCTTGATTTTTGCCGGTACTGCAAGCGCCTTTTCCATATTTCCTGTGCCCGTAATCACGCGGAAGGTCTCATCATCAATACCCGGTACGGAAATAGCTATATAGTTAAACTTGTCCGCAATCGGAATCAATCCCACTTCCTCAAAAGCCGTGGCATTCGTAATCATAGCGCACTCCACGCCATTGTCATAAAGTTTCGTAATATAATCCGCCATACCCGGATACAGGGTCGGTTCCCCGCCTCCCGAAAAATATACGGCCCGTATGTGCATCGCAATAACAGAATCAACCAGTCTGTCCATAACCTCTTTAGACAGGCTCGCCCTGTTCTCATTCCGCTCCTTATAAGAGCAGTGAATGCAGCTATGGTTGCAGACCGCTGTCGGATGCACTTCTATCGCAACGGGCGTGAAATCTTCCTTTCCTTTGCAGATATCCTCCAACATTTTTCCGTAATGGAACAATATCTTTGATGAATTTAACAGATCATGTGATAATGCAATATCTTTCATGGTTCCTCCCATCTAACCGTTCAGCTTTAACGCTGTATACGTTTTTTCTAATTCTTCCATCTGTCCGGTATCCAGCCACTGCTCTTCCTCGATCAGATAAATTCCAACCTTTTGCTTATTTTTAATACAGTCTTTTATCAGTTCTGTCATGTCTACGAATGTATTCTGCGGTATCTGCTCCAAAAACCTCTCATTGACCACATATAAACCCGTGTTAATGTTATAAGACAATACCGGCTTCTCCTGCATATTGTAGACATATCCTTCTTCGTCCCCCTCAACGGTGCCGTAGGGCATCTGGTATTTTTTGTGCGCACAGACCAGTGTGATGACACACTGCTTGCGGACATGTTCCTCCAAAATTTCCTGATAGTCCGCATCTATCAGAATGTCACAGTTGGAAACAAAAAAATCACCGGTAACCTTTCCCTGCACCAGCTTCAGCCCGCCGGCGGTTCCCAGAAACTTATCTTCCTCCACAAACTGAATATTATAATTCATTTCGTTATCCGCAAAATATGCCTTGATAAAATTCTTTTTGTAATTCACGATCATATAAAACCGATTACAGCCGTACTTCTGAAATCTCATTATAATTCGTTCCGTAATCGTTTTTTCTCCCAGCGGAATCAGCGGCTTTGGCAGAATATCCGTAAACGGTTTCAGTCTCTGCCCTTTTCCACCTGCCATAATAATAACTGGCACGTCCACACCGACTTTCGCTTCCTCGGCTTCCTCGGCTTCCGGATATCGCAGAAAAAGAATATCCGTAATTCGATGGTCATGATCTACAACTGGCAACGCCGTTATACTGCGTCTGATCATAATATCTTTCGCTTCGCCGCGCTCTTCCGGATAGACAAACACGGGAGAATAATGTGCCGCCTGCGACACCTCCACCTCTATATCCCCGCCTGCAAGTATAAATCTTCTGATATCTCCATCTGTAACTGTCGCAAGCAGACGGCCGCCCTTGCAGACAAAAACAAGGCCTCTTGCATTGACGGCAATTTTTTTCATGACCTCTTTGATGGAATTTTCCTCTTCCACCATAAAAATTTCCAGATTTTTCATTCCTGTTCTCTCTTAAATACCTGCTCTAAAAGCGACTCTGCAAAGCCATTTTCCCTTCCATTAATAATCCCATCTTCCATTCATTCTGTCAAGAATAATCTACCCATACCACTTACAGGAGATCGAGAATAAATTTTGAAAAATCCGCTCTTCTTTCTAATTCAGGAAAAGATCTCTCAACTCCTTTTTTCACGGAAAGCTCCAGCTGCCCTTCAAATTCCCGGATCATTTCCTCTGTCCACTTATCCTGCATGGAAAAACTGGGATAAATCACCCTGGCAGTCTGCAGCCACTCAACCCACCTGGCAATCGAAGATCTGTCGGCGTAGATCACCAGATCCGCTGCCCCAATTATGGAGCGCAGCGGCTCTTTTACAATATGGCATCCCTCGTATTTTTCAAGAAAAGAATTCTCTTCAAGGTTAGATTTGGGGTGCAGCGACACCAGCACCTCATCATAATACTCCAATACACTCTGTACAATCAGTCCTTTATTGTACAAATCATTTTCCCTCGGCCACTGCTGCAGTCTCTCAGAAAAAGCGATGACAACTGTCGCCTTCCCATGCAGGCCGTACTTCTCCGCCAGCTCTTCCTTGATCTGCTTACGGTTCTGATACCCGTCTATTATAATCCCGTCTTCCACAGACTCTGTCAAGAACAGTCTGCCCTCTGCATTGTCACGTCCCAGCTCTCTTTTGATCTCATCATACTGCTTCGGATATGCCGTACATACCATATCCGCCAGACTCCCCTGCACCCATGGATTAGGAACATAAAAGCCCATCAGGCGATCCATAATCTCCGCAAAGGGCTGCTTAAAAAATACACGTTCATCCCCACTGTACCTTTCTGATCTTGGGCTGATACACCTTACAATTTTGGCTGAGAACGGAAGCGGCTCCCCTTTTTTTAATCGAAATCCATTTGTTGGATTGGACAAAATGCTCGCCGGGCTTGAAAAGCAGATCGGCGCTATAATCGTTTTTATTTTCTTCCTTTTAGCATAATAAATAAAAAATTTTTCCAGCTCGGATTTGTTGTCTGCATACAGCAATATCATGCGTGGCGGATCGTTTTTTAAGACTTTCCTTGCACGATGTTTCCCTCTGCTGTTTCCGGCCGCTATCCTGCATATATTGCCGACAGCCTTTCCAATCGAAATGATAAGATTATCCTTTTTATACCGATACTCGCGACCAATTCGGTCTCGGTCTGTCTTCCTTCCCTTTTCGTCGAAATCAATTAGTGCGAAACATTCCATTCCCATTTTTTGAATCTTCTCTTCAGCAGCTTTGATCTGCACCCGGGGATGACAAACCATGACAAACTTTATTTCCTTCCTGTTGCGCAGGCGTTCCGCTAATGACAAAAATCCGTTTACCGCCGTATCGCTGTTGGCAATCATCAGAATTGTTTTTTTATTTTCCATTCGATGCCCTCTCCATGAGCCACTCTGTCAGCTCCATATCATACCGGGTATCAATATTCATAGAACGCTCCGCAGGCATCACATAGATGACAGGCTCGTCACTGATCACCAGATCAGATGTAAGCAGATACTGCACATCCGTAATAAAGACAGCCCCGTTTCTCACATACAGCTCCGGCAAATCCTGCCGCCGTTTTCCTTTATTATGATCCGGGTGCAGTGCAATACCCATATCATCCCGCCTGTGATAGGCATTGTACTGACTGACGCTCTCTTCCCTGTAACAGCTCACCAGAGATGTTCCCTGCCTGCTGTCATACAGCGCAATGGCGCCAATAATGTCTTCCCCTCTCCTGAGCGGCGAAGTAGGCTGCAATAAAACAACATCGTCGTAATATTCCCCCAGTTCCCGGTAAAAATTCACCGCATGAATCATCAGATCCGCGCTTTTTGACTTATCAGACGAAAGCGCTGCAGGCCGGATAAAAGGCACCTCTGCGCCGCATTCTCTTGCAACAGCAGCGATCTCCTCGGAATCCGTCGATACGATCACTCTGTCAACCGCCCCGGCTTCTTTCGCCTCTTTCGCCGCCTGAATAGAGTAATAAATCAGCGGATGTCCCGCCACATTATATATATTCTTTTTGGGAATCCCCTTTGAGCCTCCCCTGGCGGGAATAATTGCCAGCCTCTTTTTCATGTATCTCACCCCAAATCCTGATGTGAACAGTTTCCCTTTTCCTAATATGTCATTCTTTTGTGGATGGACAATTCCACCTTAGCCAGAAAGTCTGCAATGATTTCGCCCGCATTTCCTTTTCCGAAAATAATTTCCGATTCATATCTCCCATGGGCTATCTGTCTCTCCAGACATTCGGAGATTTCTTCCGTGTCGTAATCCGCAAGCACGACGTTTTTTCCGTGCTCCCTTCCCTCCTGTCTGTCTCCGACAATAACCGCCGGTGTCCCGAGAAAAGAAGCTTCCCGGATAAAGGAGCTGCTGTTGCCCACCGCGCAAATGGCATTTTTTAAAATGCAGTTATAGATTTCCGGCGGAAAATTCTTACAGTAAGCGAAATTGGAATCACTGTTGTTTTCCCGAAAAATGCGAATTCCCCTCGACACCAGATCGCTTCCAGCATCAATGTTCGGCCACATCACAATCTTCTGCTCTTCTCTGTCCCTAAGCGCAGCAAGTGTCTTCTCCACCTGCGCGCGCCCCTCCTCCGGCGTCGATGTCACCGGATGCTGCATCATCAAAATATACGGCTTCGTAAAATCAATCCGATAGCCCACACCAACGTTATATTCCTGCATCTTTTCGTTGCTGATTGAAAGATCCTGATGGCAGAGTGCATCTACGGAAGGGCAGCCGCTGTTCACAATACGTTCAGGCTCCTCCCCCATCTTAATTAACCGCTCTTTGCTCTGTTCTGTAGAGGGAAAATGGTAATGTGACATTTTCGTTATCGCATGTCTCACCAGCTCGTCAATGTTTCCCGTAATCTCTCCCCCCTGAATATGGGCAAGCGGAATATTGAGATAGGTTGCCGCAATCGCCGTCGCCATCGTCTCATATCTATCAGCGACAGTCACCACCACATCCGGCCGGATATCCTCAAAGACCGTGGACAGTTCTATAATACCAAGACCTGTGGATTTGGCCTGTGTTTCCAGATTTTCACCCTCTATCACATAATAAATCTTTCTGGTGGGCGTAAATCCGTCTTTTTCAATTACACGGAGCGCATTCCCGAAACGATCCAGCAAAACGGATGCCCCTACAACAAGCTGCAGTTCCAGATCCGGGTGCGCCTGTATCGCTTTCAATACATATTTTACCCTGCCATAATTAGCCCTGCTCGCCACTACCACACATACTTTTCTCTTCATGCTAAACCGCGCATCCCCTTTCTATTCTTCCGCACTGCCGCCCTCCAGGTCAGACCAGTGCAGCGCCCCTCCCATCTTTAGGTCTTTTACCAGTCTTTTTCCAAGCACCTCCTCATAGTGTTCCCCGGAGATACCGTTTAAAGGTTTTTTGAAGGAGAGCGCTTCCAGATCCAGCTTTTCCCCCTTTGCGATGTCCCGCTTCAGGTAAATGCCCTTTGCGAAAATACGCTTTAACTCCTTCTGCTCCTCATTCAATGCTGTCTTATCAACCGGTGCATTGCGCATCGCGGTAATCATCCGGATGCCCTCTGTCATTTCCCGCAGCTGTTCTATCGTCACAGACGCTTTCACATCGGGGCCAAACATGTAAGGACTCATGGTCACATGCACTTCTATCATCAGCGCACCGTTCGCCACAGCTGCCAGTGACGGAAATATCGTTCCGGAATGATCCGAAAGCCCAATGGGGCATCTGTATCTGCTTCGCATCTCGGAAATAAGATTCAATCCGATCTTCTCCGGCGGACACGGATAAGCTGTCGTACACTGCATCACTGCATATGGATTTGATTTGACCATCGCCACCTGATGGTCGATATCCTCAAAAGAGCTTAAGCCTGAGGATAAAAGAATCGGTTTTCCTGTTTTTACCATCCTCTCGACCAGACAGTTGTTAAAAACTTCTCCCGAACCAAGCTTCCATGCCGGCATGCCGATGTCCTGCATCATTTCAAGCGCTTCCACAGAAAAAACAGAGCTCAGAAAATCAAGCCCAGCCTCCCATGCATGGCGGTGCAGACCTTCCCACTGTTCATAAGTAAATTCCATTCTTTTCCAGTAATCATATCTGGTCCTGTCCTCGTAGCTGAACCTGACGCGGAAGGGCTCGTCCGGCGTGCTCTCCGCCTCCGCAATATGGGTCTGAAATTTAATCGCATCAACTCCTGTGCCTGCCACCGCATCAATAAATGCGTGTGCCTGCCCCAGACTGCCGTCATGATTCTGGGATATTTCCGCAATAATATATACTTTGTTCTGTGCAATGCCTTCCGCAAACCATTTACCGATTTCCATACCCGCTTCACCTTCCTTCCTGTAATAGCGCTCCTATTTTACAAATGATTTTTTCAGCTTCCCCACCATCCCCCGCTTCTATGGCATTCATCTTCTTCCATCGGTCAAATTCTTTATCCTGGTATTCTTCCAGCCATTGTCTGCGCCTCTGCAAAAAGGGAAGCGGCACATGACGCAGCAGCCATCCGTATATCCGATACAGGAAGCTGTTTCCCATAAAAGCAATAACCGCTCTCTCCCTCAAGGAATACAGACGCTTATAAGCCCTCTGCTGCCTGCGGTTAAGCGCATATGCATCATCGCGGTACACTTCCTCAAAAGCGTCTGCGACCTTGACATAAGAAGCCTTCCCGTCATCCACAAGATAAAACGGATTTACAATTTCCTTTGTAAGTCCCAGATCCACCTGCTGGCCGGATGCAGATCTTGAAAATGTATCATAATCGGTAATCCTGTTCATTTTCATCAGAAGCGGGTGACTCTGGTCTTCCGGTATGGGATAGGGACATAAGTGCATTGGGTTCTTCCCCGCAAAATATGCCTCCAGAATCGCCGTGCTGTTCCACGCATAGACCAGATCACTGATCACAATCCACTGCTTGACGGAAAGCTCTGAAATCACCTTGAAATTTTTATCATTCTCCGCCATCTTTTCGGCACGCGGTGAACCGTCTCCCGGATGCGGGCGATAGACAATCACGCAGTCTTTATGCTCATCCAAAAACTGTCTGAACCATCCCAGTATCGTGATCTGTTCTCTTTCAGCCACCTCCAGATACCGTCTTCTCCCCTCGCCAAAACGCGCAATCGTTGCCCGTCTTGCTTCCTCCGATGCCTCCACATATTTAAATCCTGCAATAAAAAGACAAATTTTTTTGTCAGCAGGTAACTCATAGCGTTCACAAATTTCATCTCTGGATAAATAAAATCCTTTGAACTCCGGCCGCAGCAGATCCATAGTTATATTTCCCGTCACTTTGACATGATCCGGCGTGACTCCTGCTTTCTCAATCAGCCTTCTCCGATTTCTTTCTCCCCATGATATGTGTACAATTTCCTTTGCCAGACCTGACAGGTTCCGAAAGCTGTTGCTGTCCTTTTCCTGTTCATTGGTGATCACCTGTTCCCACTGAAGATTAACCACTTTGTCAAACTTAATCCTGTAGCTGGCATAATCCTTAATGGAACTGCTCGTATAACAGTACCCGACCACCAATACTTTGGTTTTATACACTACTGTACGCGATTTTATCAATTCATAATCATTTTCATACAGAATCTTTGTCTTGTACCCTCTTTTGTCCAACTCATACTTTAATAAGCACAAATTGTCCAATTCTCTCACCTTATGTTCATACATGAGCAGGAAATCATATTCTTGCATCCGAAGTTCTCCTAAGTTATATTTGGATAATACTGTTCTATCTGTTTCAGCCCCTCATTAAACTGCTCCAACAAATCGTCTGGCTGGTAAAATTCATTTAATAACATTTTTTTAGGCTGAACCGCTCCCTGCATAATTTCAAGAATTAAAGGCTCAAGTTCCGAATCATAATCATCTATCAGCCACGTGTGTCCCCAGACAAAATGCTTTATATATTCACGGTCAAAGACGATCTGTATCACATAATTTCCGATCGCCCCCGCTTCCACAAGAGCAGATGTCCGCACCCCCATTATAATATAATTTTTTCTCAGTTCTCCATAAAAATCATTTGTCTGCTCTATTTCAGGCAGTAAATATTTTTTTATATATTCAGCCTCTTTGCCGGGAGAATGCGCTTTAAATTTAAATGGAATGCCCACCCGGCGGCAGATCATATAGATTTCATTTATCATTTTATAATATTTGCTGTAATCTATTTCATCTTCAAATACAAATCCATCCCCGACAAACAAGACAGACATGTTTCTTTCTCCCGAATATTGCTCAAACGGCTTCAACGGATAACCCAAAACAAACGATCTTTCTTCCTCTGTCTTCTGTATTTCCGTATAAATTTTCCGATTGTTTTCATTCCAAAACCAATAGAAATCAAACCATTTCGGAGCCAGAATCGTATGCTTTCTCCACCCATACTCATAAATAAGCGGATTCGCAAGAAAACCATGTTCCAATAACACAACCGGGATGCTGCACTCCCTTGCCGCTTCATAAAGAATGATATCAAAAATATGGGCAGGTCTGAATGACGTTGTCAATATCAGTTTAGGTCTTGCCTTTGTAAGATATTTTTTCAATTTTTGCTTTATTTTTTCCAGGCGTCTGTCATCATCATCGAGAACTGCAAGTACCGCATCTTCCGTGTACGCCCGTAAATGACACAGCATAGAAAGTCTGCGGTCAAAACAGTATTCCTTCCATCCAAACCCATCAACCGAGACCGAAAAAACATGATATTGTCCTGCCAGCATTCTGCATAGATATCCCAGCTTCCATCCGTGAACGACAACGCTCTCCGCTTTGCGGTCCACAACCATTTTAGAGAGATCAGCCACGGAAAATACTTCTTCACGCACCCTCTTTAAACGGCGCCAGAAGCCTGCTGCCCCTTTAGGCATGTTTTCAAGCCCGTAAATCTTTTTTAAATTTTCTTTGTCCGCCCACTCCCTAAGTATATAATCATATTTCAACGATCTGTCACCTTCCTGTTTAAACTTTTTCTCCTGTTATGGAGTTTCTTCCAGTATTTGCTGATAAACACTTGGTGTAATGAATTCTATGGCGCTTTTTCCCTTAATCGACGAAATATAATCCCTCAGCATACACATAATATCATTGTTAAGAGAATCAAACTCTTCTATATGCCTGCTATTTTGAAAACTGTCATCAATATAATTATTTTTAATGCCTGTACTAAAACCGTCAAAACCCGCCAGATATATTTTCTTAAATCCTATCCTTCGGAGCAGATACAGCAGCATCATGGCGGAGTTATCAAAATATTTATATTTTTTATTAATCAGATCATAGTAATTCACAATCTTATCATTCTCATTGTCACGTTCAATATTTGATGTCACAATCGTTTCAATTCCATTTCTCTCACCACATCTTAAATAGCGCTTTTTATTTCCAAAAAAGAGCATATCCGCATTTTCGTAGACATAGTTGACACTGATCGTAAAGATATCCCCCTGTACAGTATACTGACATATTTCATCCTCAAACTTCTGCAGACTTCCGCCCGGTACAATAATCAGAATTCTTCTTCCAGACAGCTTCTCTTTTAAGTACGACAAAACTTCTCTGTCATCTATATTGGCTGCACAATACTCCACATATATCTTTTCAATATTATCATAATTATATCTCGTGCGTTCTTCTGGTTCTATGCTGGCAAGAAGATTCTTAATATCCTTTGACTGCAGTCGGAATTTTGAAAGCAGATAAATTACATTGTTGGGATGACTCTGGTAAATACCCGAGAACAGTGAAGGAATGGAATATCCCCATTGACAGCTCTCCTTGTAAGGATAAATATAATCATCTATCAAATCACATATTTTATTAAATTCATAATCCATGTTGCATTTCCGCACCAGGTAATCAACTAAAAGCTCTGTATTTAAATTTCCCGCAAGCTTTCCCATTCCGTTTAATGTGCAGTCTATTATCACATTGCGCCTGTCTTTGGCAAGTCTTATCATTTCCTGCGAAAGAGAAAAGGAAAGCTGGTAGTTATTATGGGAATGAAAATCCAGAAAAATATCCCCGGACAAGTTCTTGTCCAGCAGATCAAAAACAGCTTTCAAGTCATCCGCATACATTGCACCATATGTATCAACAATGCCAAAACTGTAGGGGGAAACTTCATTGACCATATCAATGACATCCAGCATTTCCTCTTCAGAGTACGCAAGAGAATTCACGCCTTGTATAAATAATTGATATCCTTTTGTTTTTACCGATACCAGGCTTTCAATGATCTCATCCTTATGCTGCACAAAATCTCTTTTTGTAAATCCAACCCTGATTCCTTCTATGGAGCGTCCGTCATATTCCTTTAATGACGAAAAATCATACATTCCAAAATCAACAAATGCAACATACATCGTATTGCAATCTTTCCTGACAAACGGAACTATTTGCTCTACATCTGTAAAAAAAGTGCTGTTCCCCAAATATTCCATCTGTCTGCAGTCCCGTAAAAAACCGATCTCTACAATATCAATTTTCGCCTCAGCTAATCCCGAAGAAACTTCTTTTATATATGAGTCCTTAAATGCACAATTTATTATTCTTCCACCGTCTCGAAGAGTACAGTCCAAAACCTTAATCATGCTGATTCCCTTTCCTCTTTATATATTCCGCTGCAGCTTCCGCAAGGGCAAAGTCTTCTTTCGTGTCTATATCTATCGCTTCAAACTGATCAATTGCACAAATATAAGGATTGTCACCGATTCTTTGATGAAGCTCTGTAAATACTTTTTTCGTAAATATGAAAAAAGCCCCAGTCTCCATATAGATCGGTTCCAGATCCTGTGTCCTCACAATATCCTTCATATCATAGTTAAAAGGTTTCCCATGATACCACATATAATCCTGCAGTTCTACCGCGCTGAATGCAGAATCATAGGCTCCGCTTTTTACCTTATCCAAAGCTTCTATAATTGATTTTCCTTTCGTAAACGGCTGCGTGACATGCGTAATAATATAAATGTCTGCATCAATATCATTTACAAAAGCTTCTATAATATCCAGTCCCTTAACCTCATAGCCGTCCAATTTCTCATCCCTTTTGAGAAATTCAATACCGTCTGGTATATATGGAATTATTTCCTCATTGCTGCAATACACATACCTTTCATCAATTTCTTTCAACCGGCTTACCGTCTGAAATAAATAATCACATACAGGTCTGCCCGCTAAATCCATAATATTTTTTCCCGGCAGCCTCTGGTTATTTAGTTTAATCGGAATAAACAATGCAACTTTCATAAAATTCCTACACTCCTGTCCCGTATTCGCCATACATGGCACTGATTACAGCATCCCATTCTCCGCGCTGCCTCAACAGATATTCTATGACATCCCGCACCGCCCCTGCGCCGCCGCTCACATCGCTGACATACGAAGCAATCTCTCGAACCTGTTCGCAGGAATCCTTCGGACAGCCAACAAAAGCTGCCAGAGACATAGCCGGATAATCATTGATATCGTCACCTATATAGCCCATGTCCTCTTTCGCAATATCTCTCGCCGCCATAAATTCTGCCAAAAAATCTTTCTTATTTTCCACCTTTTGATACAGAAAATCAATTTTCATTTCCTGCATCCTTCGTGTTGTCGCCGGACATTCACGTCCTGTCAGCACAATCAGCTTTATCCCTGCTCTTCTCGCCGCCACGAATCCAACGCCGTCCCTCGTGGAGAACTTTTTTATTTCATTGCCTGTACTGTCATAATATATGCCGGCGTCTGTCATGGTTCCGTCGACATCCAGAACTAAATATTTGATTTGTTCGAACATAGTTTATCCATTTTCCTCTTTCCAATTTCCGGTAATACCCTGAAATATCTCGTATCTCTCCGGCTTCCACATCCATGCCAGCCGAACCGCGCCGCACTTCACGTTATAGAGCAGCGCCCTGCACTCCGTCAGACTATGGATAACAGACAAATAGTCTCTCCCCGCTATCCTTCCATCGTTCTGCTCCATAGCTTCGTTTAAAGCTATATTCTCCTTATTGGCATAATCATAAGTCGTCCTTTTCTGATCAATAAATAAAACTTTATCCCCTAAAACCTTCTGTGCCATTTGTAAATACTCCGCGTCCTCTGTCGCCAGAAAAATATATTCGCATTTTAGTTTATCCATATAATAACTGCAAGCCTGCAAAAAGAGATCTGGATCTACAACATTTTTCCGCCATTCCTTATGGTACTTCTCCGCCACTTCCTTCCGAAAATCCGACCCACGCATAACAACGCCCAGAACACGTTTTCCTTCCCGTATTTCTTTTGGCATCTTCGCGTCAACATATTGTCTCGTCTCCGAATTGAACCTTACAGTCTTTCTGAATGATTCATTATTTGCAAATTCTTTCATATACACACGTTGATACGGATTGATCTCAACATCATGCCAGGAAATATCATTTTCCGTCGCTATGATTACATTTTTGCTCTCGTAGGCTTCATCGACCGTCACCTGCGAAACCGGCTCAAAAAAATATTCCCACATGTTTTCACCAGGATCATTCAAATACTGGTTTGGATAAGTATGCAGATTCATTACGGGAACATATCCATTCTCTCTCATCCACATGATATGCGCAAAGGCACATCTTGCAATTGATCCAAGCCCCTCTTTATCACAGGAATAATCTATAATAACAATTTCCTTATCTGGATTTTTTTCTCCGAAACATCTTTTCTGTTTTTTCCACATGAGGCTGCGCATAACATTCTGGCTGTTGTACACCAAGCCTTCCTCTCCCGGATGGTTTCGTCTATCTACCTTGACAATACAATAATCTCCGCATTTTCTCAAGGTTGCCAGTATTTTCCAGCCAATAAAAGCACGTATGCGGTCCAAAAGGGCTGTGCTTCCTGCCCCTCTCATCCATTCCTCCGTCAGTTCCATATGCCGCCCGGCATCATATAAGCGGCTTAAATATTTCACTTTGCTGTCTTCAGCAAAGCACTTCGTTTTCATCCCCCCCGAAAATAATTTTTTTATCCGGGCGGTATTTCAGCAGCAGTTTCGCAATGGCAACTGAATAATCATCCACATTTAGAAAAAGAAACTTCTGATATCGGTCTACCAACGTAAAATCCAGATCCTCAAAATTTATGTCTTTTAAGAGATCTTTATCAATTTTCAGCATTGCACACTATCCCCCCTGCACGTAAATAAAAAGTTTTTTGGAGATCTTTCCGCACCCTTAAATGATAATCTAAAACATCTCCTGAGTCAACGTTATATGCGCGTATATCCCTTTTCCAGAATATCCGCGATTCGCTCACAGGCATGTCCATCGCCATACGGATTGGAAGCGCATGCCATCCGGTTGTACGCCTCCCTGTCATTCAGCAATCTGCTAAATTCCTCGTAAATTTTATCCTCATCGGTCCCGACCAGTCGCAATGTACCCGCCTCGATCCCCTCCGGCCGCTCTGTTGTATCACGCATTACCAGAACCGGTTTTCCAAGTGAAGGCGCCTCCTCCTGAATGCCTCCTGAATCCGTGAGAATCAGGTAACTGTGTTTCAAAAAATTATGAAAATCTAACACGTCCAGCGGCTCTATGATGTGTATCCGTTCTTCCCTTCCGCCAGCCGCCTGGTCACCAAACACCTCATCCGCTGTCTCCCGCACCTGCGGGTTCATATGAATCGGATAGATTGCCTTTACATCCGTATGTTCTTCCATCACCCGCCGTATGGCCCGGAACATGTGATACATCGGCTCTCCCAGATTTTCCCGTCTGTGGGCTGTAATCAGAATCAGACGAGAATCCGCCGCCCAGTCCAGCTCTGGGTGGAAATACTCTTTTTTAACCGTCAATGTCATCGCGTCAATCGCTGTGTTTCCTGTAACCCAGATTCTGCCCTTATCCTTTCCCTCTCCCAGAAGGTTCTGCGCAGCCTGTGCAGTCGGTGCAAAATGATACTGTGCGATAATGGATACCGCCTCGCGGTTAAACTCCTCCGGGTAAGGTGAGTATAGATTATAGGTCCGCAGTCCGGCCTCCACATGACCGACTGGAATCTGCTTATAAAAACAGGCAAGAGCCGTGACAAATGTCGTTGATGTATCACCGTGAACAAGCACTACATCTGGCCTCGCCGTTTCCAGAACCGCTTTTATCTCATTTAATATATTTGTCGTCACGTCAAAAAGCGTCTGATTCTCCTTCATAATAGCAAGATCAAAATCGGGCAGCACCTCAAAGGCCTGCAGTACCTGATCCAGCATTTGTCTGTGCTGGCCCGTCACGCATACCACCGTCTCAAGCGTCGTTCTTTTCTTCAGCTCCCTTATCAGAGGGCACATCTTTATCGCTTCCGGCCTGGTGCCAAAAACAAGCATGATTTTTTTCATCATCTGCCACCTTTTTAAATGTGGTATACATTTGGTAAATCAATTATGTTCTGACAGTCCAACACTATTTTTCCTGCCAGTTTCTGCATGTTATCTTTGATCTGCGCATGTTTCACCATAATCACAACCATATCCACATCTGACAAAAACGCCTCTAAGCTGTGGTACTGATTATCCACCAGGTCCTCTTCGATAAAAGGATCGTAAACTTTCAGGCCGGCAGCCAGATGTCTCGCCTGACTCTCCAGTAACTGTAAAGTAGGCGACTCTCTCACGTCATCCACATTCTCTTTATATGTCATACCATATAAACCAACTCTGGATATATCCTTTAGTCCATTTTCCCGCATTATCTCGTAGATTCGTCCGAGTACAAAATCAGGCATGCCGTCATTCGTCCGCATAGATTCGTCAATTACTTTCGCCAGTGACGGATAGTCACCCACCAGAAACCACGGATCCACTGAAATGCAATGTCCGCCCACTCCCGGGCCCGGCTGTAGAATATTTACACGGGGATGCATATTGCAGATTTTTATGATCTCATAAACATCCATATCATCATGCCTGCATATCTTTGCCAGTTCGTTTGCAAAAGCAATATTCACTGCTCTGAAAGTATTCTCCACAACCTTTGTCATCTCTGCTGTGCGGATATCCGTCACTACAATCTCCCCCTGACAGAAGGCTGTATACAGTTCTTTTATCCTCTCTCCCACTTCTTTGTCATCTGCACCGATTGTCCTGTTATTGTGCAGAAGCTCATACACCATATTACCGGGAATAATCCGCTCCGGCGCATGAACCAGATGAACATCCTTTCCCGCCTCATATCCGAACTCCTCCACCACCGGCCGCACGCTTTTGTCAATCGTGCCCGGCGATATGGTTGACTCGATCACAATGATTGCTCCCTTGGGAGCCACCTCCAGAACACTCTTCACTGCGGCAGACACATAGACTGGGTCGACTTTCTTACTAAACTTATCATAAGGTGTCGGAACAGAAATAATGTATGTGTCCGTTTTCTGATATTCTGTTGTAAAAGAAATACCCGCTTCCAAAGCGGCATGAAACAGCTCCTCTATTCCGTCTTCTTTAAAGGTCATCTTACCCGCTGTCAGGGAATCTACTACCTTTTGGTTATAGTCGGTTCCCACTACTTCCACGCCGTGGGAAGCCAGCATCAGCGCCGTCGGCAGCCCAATGTACCCCAGTCCGATCACATTTACCATGTTTTTTTCCTTTCCTGTAAAAAGCTTATTTGATTTCAACCCTCAATAAAATCAATAATTGGCTGCATTACCGACTTCATACTGACCCGGGAAACCGCCGACTCACGAATTTTCCAGGCCAGCTTCTGCTTATTCTCATTTTCCTTCTTCAGCCCTTCGTAAAATGTTATCACTTCCTGGATATTCACACTCTGCGCATTATTAGGAAAATTTTTTACATAAGGATAAGTTTCCTCCAACACATCTACCGGGCATCCGGTGATAAACGGAATTCCCTTCGCCAGATATTCTCTTGTCTTTAAAGCTCCCAGCGTATAAAGACCCAGTTTATACATACCGAAAGACCCCAGTGCAATATCACTCTGATCATACAGTTTGTCCAATTCTTTTCCCGACTTATTGGAATAAAAGACGACATAATCCTGCAAATGGTATTTTTCTACAAGTTCCTGATAACCGGCTTTCTCCGGTCCGTCCCCGACAAGCCGGAGCTTCACCCTATATGTGCCGCTCTGATCATACTCTCTCATGCCTTCAATGATACGCTCATAACCATGGTGTCTCTGCATGTATGCCACACCGATCAGTGTAATTTCCTTTTCCTGATATGCTCCTCCTACCAACTCTACATCCTCCACCTGTATGCCGTTAAAGGTACACAGTGCAGGTACGCCGAAGATCTCTTTATCGCTCGTGTAAGTCACAAACCGATCTATATATTTTTTTAGTCTTCCGCGGTATAACAATTCCTTGATATAAAACGGCCATGCATTCCACTTGGCAAAGTCATCCTTATCGTAAGGATATGTGAAAATTTCTATGATAATTTTACACGCCGGATATTTCTCTTTCACTTTTTTCCAAAACGAAACATACGCTCTGTCCGCAACCGCGCGGCGCACATATATAAAATCAGGGTTTTCCAACTTTTTCAAAGCTTCGTCATAGTCTCTGGCAATGGACGCTGTCGGAAACAAACCGAAAATCCTCTGTAAGAGCGTTCTGTCCACTGCCTTAATTTCAAGCTCACTCATGTTATAATGTTTGGAAAATTCTTTTATCTGCATGTCAATTTTCTTGCTGACACCGATAGACTCTCTTCCTTGAAAATGAATGTAATATCCTTTTTTCATAATGTATCTTTCCTGTCTTACTTTAACTGATTTCCGCCAGCATTTTTACAAATTTCTCTGCATTTTCATCTGCGTTGTATTTTTGTTCCCACATCTGTCTTGATCTTTCACGCATTTTTGCCATCTCTTCGTCCGTCATCTGACAGAACCGAGTGATCGCCGCACCGACATCCTGCGCCTGCGGATTTTCCGGCAGCAGGATACCGTTACCATCTATCATATTGGGGATCTCTCCCACCGCTGTAGCGATGATCGGAATGCCAAACGACATCGCTTCCTGCACAGAAACCGGACTGCCTTCCGTGGACGACGTTGTCAAAAAACAGTCCACACAATTATTGGCATAAAACTGCATAATCTCTTCTACAGCCACAAACCCTGCCATTTCATAAGAAATATTTTCTTTGTCTCCCAAAAGTTCCTCCGCATATTTCGCAGTTTCCTCATGGTGGCTGCCTGTTCCGAAATGTGTCCACCGAATCTTGATATCCTTAACCCGGGCAAAACCTTCAATCAATAGCGGCACCCTTTTTAACGGAATTATATGGGAGCAGCTCACAAAATGAAAAGTTTCCCGCCCCACATGGAGCAGTTCCTTTCGGACACAACCATTATCCGCCGTTCCAATCGGCGCCATGATATATTTTTCTCCCACCAGTTCTCTGCTACCCCAATGCGCCAGATAATATTCCAGACCCGCCTCCGCAACAAAAAAGATTCTGTCTACCGTCTCATCCATGTATTCCCGGAATGGCTGCCTGTTATGTGGATTCCTCTCATGATACAAGTCATATCCGTGTATTCTGGAAATCACTTTTCTGCTCGGATCAGATTTCCTGTCCATAAGAAATGCCAGACAGCTGGGATTAAACCAATAGGAATAAATCAACGCACCACCAACGGCAATCTCATTTTTTTTTGCATATTTGCGCAGCTGATCTGCCATGCTGTAGTATGCAATCGAATCATACAAACGGCCAAAAATATCTTCCCCGGTCTTTATAATCCTCTTAATTTCTCTTCGCCCACACCCAGAAGAGAGAAACTTCACAACCGCTTCCAGCTTTTCCCCGATTCCGAAAGTCCTCACACAATGATAGACCGAAATCCGCTCATCTGTTATCATTTTCTGCTCTGTTGAAGGAGATACCGACAGAATGCATATCTCAAAGCGCTCCACCAGTTTTTCCAGCTCGGTACGGATAAAGGAATATTCCCCTGTCTCAAACGGATACCCGTCCAACAATAAAATCAGCTTTTTTTTCAAATCCCTCACTCCTTAAAAATATAGCTTTACCGCTCCGAGCACAGTAAGCGCCATACTTTTTTCCTCCACTGTTCCTTCTTCAAACATCAAAGAAATATCCTTTCCAAGTTCCCCGCCAATCTCACTCCTATCCCTGTTCTGCAAATAGTATTCTCTGTAATACTCCTGTATTCCTGGATTTCCATGATACCAGTAATCCAACGGATTCATGTTGTCTCGATCCGGCAGCTTCAAAGCTCTACAAGATACCTGCCACAGAAGCCTCTGCGTTGTCTTCACTTTCCTAAAAAAAATAAGATTTTCCCGGGGCTTAATGCCTCCCCATTTCTCCCAGCCAAAGGAAGTTGCCTTTGGATATTTTTGTTCCATCCATTTCAAATAAATGTGATGCTTGTCTCTGTATTCAAAAGGGATCGAATAATTAACTTCCAGAAAATCCACATCTGTAAAAGGAGATGCCGCTTCTACATAGTGCTGCCGGATAATATAGGAGGACATAGCTCCCATCATTCCTCTTGTATAAATAGCGAACATTTCTTGACAAGGATACTCTTCCATAATCTGACTGTCAACCGCATAGGAGAGTCTGTTAGAGTACTGATTTAATCCCAGGCGCGGTTTCCCAAAATTCAATTCCCTGTTATGATAAAAGGTCGACAGCGTAATATCCCCTATCATACCTGTATGCTCAAGTCCATATTGATTCGTATTAAGCGCCCCAAGCAGTCTGCTGCCCCCCGTAATACCGGTATAAAGCGCCGCCCCATTATTTTTAGAGACAATGTCATCAATATCATATAGCCACTTCGCATCATCCAATGCCTTAAAAAGATACTCATGCCCCAGATAAATGGCTATCTGCTGAGATATCTTATAATCAAGATAGTCTGCCCGGCAATAAGTGACATTTAATTGATCCGTATATCCCATATCATGTGCCACCCAGGAAACCATCCTGCTGTCCAGACCGCCACTCAAATCTACCAGATGACTGCGTCCATATTCTCTGTCCTTATCAAACTCTCTCCGAACAGCTTCCCTGAATGCGCTGTCAATCCTCTCGACAGCTTCCCTCTCAGACATCTGTACTTCCTTATTCGAAATCAGATAATATCTTTCAACCTTCTGTTGTCCATTCCCGATGCGCACCAGCTGCCCCGGCAGCAGACGATGGATCTCCTTTACAAATGTACTGCCGTCCAGCATATAGCCGTATGTCAACATATATTTTGCTGCAGTTTCATTAAAATGATACGGTATTCCGTTTTTTTTCAAAACAGTAGTCATATATGGAATGTGGCTTGACACTATCCATCTGTCTCCGTCCGCATAGTAATACAGGGCTTTTGTGGCAATATGATCTGTATACGCAGTAAGAACAGAATCCTTCTTATTATAGATATATCCACAAAATCCGCCTCTCAATGCCCGCAGGCATCCGCCTGCATCCGCCCGCATAGCCCCGGCAAAGGCATGCTGCCAATCCTTGGTACCTCCTGCCGCCAGCTTCTCTTTATTATAGATATATCCATCCAAAAAGCTGATCTGTGCCTCCTCGTCTAAAAAAACCTGATCTTTCGGAAACTTATTGAGAAGGTGATTATACTGCCTGCAGTGCCCGAGATCTACGGTTTCACCGAGACATTCTATATTCATATTTCCTGCCGTCAAAAATCCCCGTACCATTTTCATACCTCTTCAATCATTCCGAAATAACGGTCAGGCATCAATTAAAACAGGCAAGCTGACCGTTCCCATCATAGCATACTCCCTTTTTCAATGCAAATGCTTCAATAATACTCCGCTTTTCCAAAGCAGCTCTTCCGATAATCCCCGACCCCTCTTAAGGTTGCCCGCACAAGCTGTCCTTTTCCACGCACCAGCCACAGCAGGCAGCACACTGTCCGGTTCAGTGCATAATAGGCCAAAAACAGCGGATACCGCCACCCCAGATGCAGCCTGCTGCACAAAAGCCAGTTCCTGGCGATATAATAGGCGCAGAGCGGACTGTCCGCCCCTCTGGTACTGGCCCCGACTTTGTGATACATCACAGCTTCCGGGCAGTAATAAATAGAAATCCCCAGCTTATGCAGGCGGAAGCTGTACTCGGTGTCCTCATAGTAAAGAAAAAAACGCTCATCCAGTGTACCGGCCCGCTCAATCACACTCATTGGAATCCACAGGCAGCATCCTGTGGCAAAGCCGGTTTCCCGCTCCAGGTCATACTGTCCCCGATCCGTTTCATTCAGACCAACGTGTTTCGCCTTTTTTATGACTTTCGAAAAGCTTCCCCCGGCAGACCAGATCCGCTCTCTGTCACTGCTGTAATAGATCTTCGGCGCAATCATGCTGCCCGGATGTCTTTTCGCACACTCCCACAATCGGCGCAGCATATCCGGCATGATCTCGGTATCGTTATTCAAAAGCAGTACATAATCCGCACCCTGTCTGCGCGCCCTGTCAATCCCCACATTATTTGCATATGAAAAACCGTAATTATCATCCAGCCGTATCAGCTCCAGCCGCTCTTCTCCTCCATATCGTTCCTCAAGCAGGCGCATGGAATCGTCCTGCGACGCATTGTCCACCACGATGATCTTCCCTTCTTCCATGCCGCTGTTTGCCAGTATGGAATCAATGCAAGCATCGTTATACTGTTTTCCGTTATAGTTTACTAAAATTACTGCCAGTGTCATATGCCGTACTGTTCCCACCCTTCTTTCGACCGATCCTGCTCCCGCCTCTGCCGCTTTGGCATAACAGTTTTTTTATGCAAGATATTTCTGCAAAAGATCAAAATATTTCCTGCTCAGTTTCATCTGGTCGTACTGACTAAAATCCACCTCCGCTATTTTGTCAACCGGGTTTTGCATCACCCTGATCCATTCTTCCACATTATAAGGGTCTTTCACATAGTTTGCCTTTCCCTGGGTCACCTCCGGGATACACGTCCTGTCCGTGGCAATCACTACCGTACCGAAAAGCATTGCCTCGACCGTCGGCATGCCAAAGCCCTCAAACACACTGGGAAAGAGGAACGCCCTGCAGTAGCGGTACAGCGCGTTTCTCTCGGCATTCTCCACGAATCCCGTGAGCGTTACCTCCCGCTCCAGACCTCTGTCACGTATCTGTCTTTCCAGCCTGTCCCTGCTCTCCCCGTTGACCCCGGAAATCAGCAGTCTGCAAGGCAGATCCGTCCCCGCGCTTTTAATCCGCTCCATAATCGCAATCAGCGTATCCAGATTCTTATGCGGAATCAACTGCGCAACCGTATAGTAAAATCCCTTCTCCTCCACATGATACTTTTCCGCAAGGCAGTCAAAAGTGACCATCTCCTCTTTTACCACCGTAATTGGATCGTAGATCGTTGTAATTTTATCCCGCCTCACATGATATTTTTCCCGGATGTCATCCCGCACCCAGTCGGAAATCGCCACAAGATGTCTGGACAGATGCGCGTCCAGCCACCAGCACAGTCTGGAATACGCAATTTCGTGGAACGGATGATATTCTGGGTGATGCGCCGCCTGCAGATCATGAATCACATTGACGTAAGTAATGCCGCCGTTAAACAGCGGACGACAATATACCGGCACAAAGCATTTGCGGACTTCCCTTTTTCTCAGGAATCGGTTCTGGCAGAAAAAGTTCCACAAAATCCGCCCCGGAATATTGGCGGATACCACTTCCGTCTCCAGAAGTTCCATCCTCTTATCCTGTGTATAATGGCGGAACGTCTCCTTATTGTCCTTCGATACGAGCAGAAAAAGGCGGAATGGTTCCTCAAGTCGTAAGAACCCATCCAGCAGATTCCTGATATAAAATTCTGTTCCCCCCACCTTTTTGGGGCGGAGCCACAGTAAATCAACCGCTGCTACAAGCATATGATTCCTTTCCCTTTTCAGTCTGCCCTTGAAACTTCATGTCTTCGTTCATACACCGCCATATCGGTGAGAACAGGCGTCGTGGTGTCAAAGCGTGTACCTTCCTGTGTATACCACCCGCCAAACATCCTGTCTCCGCTGACAGTCCCCGGCTCTGCTCCCGGCAGTCTCTCCATACACGCCCCTTTTATCACACTCACATAGTTGCTGACAAATCCCTCTTCCGAAAGAAAACAGACCGTACAAATTTCTTTATCTCCTGCCCACACCTCATCCAGAAACAGCTTGCGCGATGCCAGGAAATCCCTTATTCTCTGTACTTCACGGCCATAATCAACCTTTTCTCCGTAAATCTTTTTCCATCTGATCAGATCCATATCCCTAGAAGCTTCAATCTCCGATACATACTCGTCAATTTTCTCATCCTGAATCGTCTGCATATAGTCAGAAAAAAACGCTTCATAACACGCCGACACCGACTGGCGGAACTCGTCATGCGTGTTCAGATACCAGAAGAGCATGGTCGGGTCTGTACTCCTCTGCATCAGATAACACAGATCCTGCGTCGACTCGTTGATCCCATCCAGATTGGCATAAGCCTTGTCATAATCCCACACGGGTCCGGCAAACAGTTTCCTGCTGACCGAATCATCCGGCTTGTAGAAAAAAGAACTGGTCGCTCCCGCACCGTTATTCTTACATAGCTCCTCAATAATATATTTTTGCGCAAAAGACCGCATATCTACATAATCCGAAAAATGCCTGCCGCTTTCAGGATTCACGCCGTCCTCGGAAACAACGGCTTTCTCCAGGGCATTCACCATTCCACTGATATAATCCACCTGCGCTTCGGATGCGTATGACGGCTCTTTGATTGTATACAGATCCTTTAATGTTTCTGTGTAAAACCCGCTGATTTCCCCGCGATATTTTTCGGCCACATCCCGCTCCAGAAGATACCCTCCCGTGATGTCCGGCGGCTCGGCAGAAAGCACCACGCCTTTTTTTCTCTCTGTCTCAAAACGTCCGCAGTTTTCAATCTCCCTGTTCCGATTTTTATTCTCCGCCTCCAGATCAGCAATCGGCACTCTCTCCGGGTCGATCTCCACCTTCTCGCATAGCTGGTACATACCGTGGTAGCTGTGATTGACATAGAGGTCCACATACTGGGACTGCGGCGATCCCGCCATTCCCGCCGCCACGCCCATATCATAAGTGATCTTATTTCGGATATAGGAGCGGTCTTCCACATTGCTTAAAAGAATCCATTTGTCGGCGCTTCCCATCCCAAACAGGTCGGCCCGGATTTTCAGCCGGATGCCATAGGACTTCTTCGGGTAAGCCCATGTGGAATTTCCTCTCCCGGAAATACGATCCAGTCTGTCCGCGCAGACAACATTGCCATCCGCATCGAACAGGACGATCCTCCCTTTTTCCGCATAGTTTTTGTCTGCATCCAGCTTCTTCATGGAGCCGCTGTCCGTCTCCAGAAAAACAGCCGGAATTTCTGCGGAATGCATGATAACCACAGCCTGCTTTTCCAGTTGTTTCCCTCTTCTGTCACAAAAATACAACTGATATTTTTCGTTGTAATCCAGCGCATCGATTCTTGCCCCGTTTACAAGTGAAATGTCGCCCTTCTCCCCCGCAAAGACCACCGTATCCGCCCCAGCAAAAGAAATTCTCACCTCATTTTTCTTCGCATAAGAGGGGAGAAAGAAATAACTGGTCTGTTCCTCCTCATCCGTAAAACAAAAGATTTCCTGCTCCGATGCGGAATTGCCCAGAACAAAACTGATATTTTCCATGTAGCCGTCATTTCTCTGAATGCGATAATATGCCTCTCTCTCCAGCAACGCTACAACCGCAGCAAGGAAAACAATCAGAAAAAGGAGCATTCCGCGCTGTCTCACCCTGTATGACATCACTTTTTCCATCACTCCTCAGCATGATCCGTGCCAGTCACTCTGCACTTCTCTTCTCCAGTTCTCTCACCCGCCTGTCCAAAATCGCCAGCTCCTGCGTCAGCGTCCTGATCTTCCGATTCTGTCTTGACGCGATCGACGTCAAAGATAACAGAATCATAATGATAAATCCAATGGCAAAGATAAACAGGCCGTTCATATTATCCTGAATACCAAATATCCGAATAATCTTCACAAGCAGCTCCGGCACAACAATCAGAATGCCCATTACCACCCCGGCAACCAGCCACAGCAGCGTGTATTTTAAGTTGAGCGCCTTCTGCTTTAAAAAATACAGGATAACAAAAAAATAGCAGATCACTGCAATGATTAATGTCAGTCTCAGTGTAGCAGGTATCATTTCGCTTGCTCCTTCCCACGCGGATTCTGAAGATCCTCCCGCTTCCCTCTCCGAATGCCATAGCCCATACGGCAGATCAGTATTGCCAAAGTGACCTTAATCATATAGTAAATGGATTTTTTGAACGTAATGGAACTTGTTCCGCCTTCCCTGGCCCGCATCTGCACCGGCACTTCCTTCACTCTTCCAAGATGCATAATCGCGGCAACGATAGCCTCCGGCTCGGGGTAGTCCATCGGATAATCTTTGCTGTATATTTTGATGAACATTCTGTTCACCGCCCGGTAGCCGCTGGTCACATCCATAATGCGCCTGCCGGTAACAAGCCAGATCAATGCGCTCAGAATATTGATTCCCATTCTGCGTGTCACCGAGGACTGAAACCCTTCCTTTTCCAAAAAACGGGAGCCGATTACCACATCGGCCTCCCCGCTGGTAATCGGTTCCAGCAGCTTTTCCAGATAGGCTATATCGTGCTGCCCATCCCCATCCACCTGTACGGCAATATCATAATCATATTTTCTGGCATAGACATATCCCGCCTGCACCGCTCCGCCAATCCCCATATTGATCGCAAGATCCAGATAGTGAAAGTTCTCCCGCCTGCACAAATCACACGTATCGTCGGTAGAGCCGTCGTTGATTACCAGATAATCGTACTGCGGCGCCGTGTCCATCATATGCTTTACCACATGCACAATATTTTCCGCTTCATTGTATGCCGGTATGATAACCAGCACCCGTTGACTCTGTTTCATGCTTTTCTCCATTTTCTTGCTTTATCACGGATATGACCGTTCCACAGCTCCCTGAGCAGCAAATAGTAGGAAATATAGAATGCACCAAAATTATACACCAAATACCTCTGCTGCCCGAAAAAGACCAGAGATATCACAATTACCATCACCACATTGCTTCCCAGAATAAGCGCCATAAACTCCGCGCATTTCTGATCAGCCTTCCTGTCAATAAACTCCCGGATCATCAATGCAAGCGCGGACAGATAAAGGAAGAGCGTCACCAGATGACACAACAGATAAATCGGTCCGACCTGAAAAAAAACAGTGCAGATAAACGCCTGCGGAAGCATCATAAACGTATGGTACAGAAACCGCCCAAAATGTGCCTTCAGCAAGGTTATCCCTATCAGCGTCAGATGCGCATTGCGGATTTCACTGTACTGATCGGACAATACAATCTCCGGATAGTTTTCCGCGTAGTACAGAGACGGCACTCTCAGGCATGTTTTTCCCACCTGTCCTACCCCTCCCACAATATCTTTCCACATCCAAAGTCCGTTTTGCGCGTACACATAACGCTGTTTTTCCTCATCCACAGCCTCATACAGCGCAACATACAGCCCCCTTACGATCTCATCCTCAAACAAATATGCGTCTTCGCTGTCCGCCTCGTACATACCGCGCGAAAAGATCAGACTGACATACTGACTCGTAGTAAATCTGCTTAACCTCCTTTTCAGCGCAAGCTCCCTGTCTTCCTCCTCCTCTTTCTTTCTGGCAGCCTCTTCCTCAGCCGCTTTTTCGGCATCCATACCGCTCAGAAGATATGTTTCATAATCCTCTGGAGACTGCACCTTCATCGCAAACATAGAAAATGTTTCATTTGTCTTAATCAGATTTTTATACCCGGCTGTCAGTCTGGATATTACAAAAATACCAGCCAGACATATACATAACCCTCCGGCTATTCCGATGAACGCACGGATCCACACACAGGCTTTGCGCCCATCCTGTTTTCGTCTGCAGACGATATATAAAAAAATAACGCCGCAAACCGCAAACAGAATCTGAAGCTGCGAGCGCAGCGCCGCCAGTACAAACGTCATCGCAAGGCTGCCCGCAAACCACACATATTTTTTTGTCCACACAGCTTTCAGCATCACAATAACAAACAGATAAAACAACGCGTATGACAATCCTTCTGTCAAAATCTGCTGTGTAGCCATAGACTGTGGCATCTCTGTCGTAAACGGCATCAAAGATAAGAAGAAAAACAGATACGTTTCCCAATAGTGTAAATGGAACTCATCCTTAAGCGTCCTGACAAATAAGATCACACATATCGCTGCCAGAACCCCCTGCTCAACGACAACCGCATACAGATATCTGTCCAGACCGAACAGATACTGGTTCAGCAGCAGGAAGAGCGGATAAACAGGCATAACGCCTTCTATCGGGTCAATTTTTGTGTATGCGCCGCTGTCATCAAACAAAACCGGCTCTCTCGAACCGACAGCCAGGAAAGAAAAAAGGGCAAGCAAAACCAGAGAACCGTAAAACAGCCGGTTCTTCTGTACTGCATTCAGTTGAATCCGCTTTCCTTTTTCTACCATATGTTTTCCCGCCTTATTCTCCAAATATCTCAGCCTTGTTCCTCTGCGCAACCTTTCCGTCTCCCACCTCGTAGATCGTGTCTACGTTGCGGATCGTGGTAAGTCTGTGCGCAATGATGATCATTGTCTTTATCCCCTGCAGATGATCAATGGCCTCCATAACCGCCGCCTCCGTCTCATTGTCCAGTGCGGAGGTCGCCTCATCCAGCACAAGAATTTCCGGGTCATGGTAGAGCGCTCTGGCAATGCCGATCCTCTGTCTCTGCCCGCCGGATAATCTGACACCCCTGTCGCCAACAATGGTGTCCAGTCCGAGCGGAAGACTCTCGATAAACTCCTTAAGCTGCGCCTTCTCCACCGCCGCCATCACTGCGCTCTCGTCAATTTGCCCTTCCTGCACGCCAAATGCAATATTATTGCGGATCGTATCGTCAGACAGATAAATGGTCTGGGGAATATACCCCACCTGCGCATGAAATGTTTTCGCCTGTTCATGGATGTTGATCTCATCCGCCATCACTGCGCCCTTTACCGGGGCCAGAAGCCCCAGTATAATATCCACCATAGTCGTTTTCCCAGATCCGGTGGAACCGATAAACGCCACGGTGGTGCCCTTTTCAATCGTAAAATTCACATGCTCCAAAACCCATTCGTCCGTGTCCGGATAATGGTAAGACACATCCTGCACGCAAATTCCCCTCTGCAGCTTCCAGTCCTCTATACACTCCTGTCCGTCCTTCTGGGTAAGTCCCTCAATTCCCACCAGATCATGATAAACAAGCTCCACGGAAGGCAGGGCGTAGAGCATGTTGGAAGCGTGCTCATTGATCCGTCCCACACTCGGCATAAGCCTCATAGCCGCCACCGCGAAAACCGCAAGCTGGGAGACAAAGTAAACCATATCAGCCTCACCGAACAGCAGCTTTACGATTACGGCGCTCAAAAGTCCCATCATGGAGACGGCCTCCACCGTATACTTCGGCAGAATCGAAATAGTCCTGGCAATCCGAAGCCCTCTGGCATACTTTTTCCAGTATTTCCGATATTCGTCAGTGAAATAATTCTCCCGCTCCAGAATCTTAATTTCCTTAATCCCGCCGAGCGCCTGATTCATCCACTGAAAAATTTTACCCTCATAATTCTGGTTCTCCATTCCGAGGCGGCGGCTGTACTTTCTGCTGATCATCAGAAAACCACCCACAAAAACTGCAAGAAAGCCCAAAACAATGATCGTGATGGACTTGCTGATCACCAACAGATAAATCACCAGCACCCCGGAGACGGCAAGCTCTGCGCCCAGCTCCAGCGCATAAAGGATAACCTGCATAAACCGCGACGTATCCTCGTAAAGACTTCTCTGCAGAATCGCGATGTTATTGTTCAGGTGAAAGGTATAAGGCTCCTTCATGTATGCGGAAAGAAGTCTCGTTGAAAGCTTCATCTGTGTATTGTAAGAAAAACGGAAAATATAATCTTTCTCCAGAATCAGATATGCGTTCTTGACGAGGTAGATGCCGATGATGGCGGCCGCAAGCAGTATCATAAACTGTTTGGCGGAGCGAAAACCGAAAAAGTCGTATACCATTTTCAGATACCAGGTTCTCTGAACCGATTCCGGATGCTGGAGAACATCAATAAAAGGCATAAAAACCATAACCGCGAGAAGCTCCAAAAAGCTCCCTGCCGCGATGGCTGCCGTGAGAAGCACAAGCTTTCTCTTATCCCTTTTATCAAATATATATCCAAGCTTTGTGAGCATTCCCGCTCCCGAATTACTGTTCTCTCTGCCCATAGGCCAGCATACTCCTCATCCCGGCATCCTGCCGCTTCCGAATCATTTGTATTTTCACACAGATTCTCTTTCGTCACCATCCTGTGCAAACAGCGCGCTGCAAAGATTGCTGCGGGAATCCCTGTCACTTATCTTTCCCGCCGGAGCTCCCGCCCAGGTGACGCCAGACTCTGCAATATCCTTCGTCACCACGGCGTTCGCACCCACCGCCACATCATCCGCTATGCGGACAGCGCCGATCACCTTCGCGCCGCTTCCAAAATAACAGTTATCCCCTATCACAGCCGCCTCATGGCCTCCGTTTGTCGCGCCGATGGTCACACCCTCCTGCAGGCGGCAGTTTTTCCCGGCCCGCACATTCCCATGCACCACAATCGTCCCGTAATGGGGTATGGAAAGTCCCGGCCCGAACACATTGGGCGGAATCGTAAACCCAAGCCTGACGCTCAGACGGTGAAACCGCACTTTGTGCCACCTACCGATCAGTTTTCCCATGACTCCGCAGCGGCAGTTCAAATCATACTCCACTTTTCGCAGCAGAATCTCAAACTTCCAGATCTCATCCCCAAACAGGCGGGGACGCGCATCCTGCTTCCGTCCAAGCGCCAGCTGATCCTGTCTTATATATTCTCTGTATTTCTGCCTGCTGTCTATCATATTCTCACCTTAATCTGCTCCAGATACGCCGTATGCCCCGCCGCACGGTTTGCCTCCTCGGTGACGAGATCATGCTTGGCCAGCTTCCTCTTGCCGGGGGAGCGTGTCACAAACCACTCATACTCCATATCCAGATTGCCGATGTCAAGTACGCGGTACCCCCGCTCAAACAGGTCCACCGCCAGAAACTTCGCGGCCACACCTACCGACAATAAAAACAGCCTGTCCTTATCGTAGGCCGTGCAGGCGTCCAAAATGGCGGGAATCGCTCCGTAAGCATTGCTGGGAGGGCAGATGATACGCTCTACGCTGCGCGCCGTGTCAAGCAGGTCGTTGCCAACCCCGTTGTGCGTTTTCTCCCCCTCCACAACAACAACGTCTCTATTTTCCCATATTTTTCTGATTTTAGCAAACTGTGTGCCGCAGCCGCTGCGATCGGCGGCATAATAATAGCAGCGGGAAACAAAAGTACTGTAATATACCCTGTCGGGATTGCAGTATCTCTCATAAGTTTTTCTGCAAAACAGCAGATGATCCCTCCAGAACTGCCGGCTTTCCCTGTGATGATCGGAAAGGGTTTCAAAAATATCCGGTATCGTCACGATCAGATCGTCATGGGGATAGGCCAAAATCCCGGCAAGTCCTTCCGCGATCTCCGGGGATGCCTTCTGCAGCATCAAGTCGCCGCCCTTTATCATCACAATCTCCCCGTCCCCGAATCGGACCATGCTCTTTTCGGTATTTAAAAGAACATCTATGGTCTCGTCGATGGTGTGCACCTGTATTCGGTTGTGCAGGATGCCCTTTTCATAGAGAAAATAGGCAATCGCCGCCAAAATATCTTTTATTTTCTGCTTCATATCTTTTCCTGACCGCCTCGGAGTCCGTGCCCTGTCACCGCTCAGCGCAGGTGTCCCTGCACGATTCGCTCCCGCATGCCCATGATGGTATCAAAATACTTGTCAAAATTATACTTTTCCACTACCGCACGGTAACCTGCCGCCCCCATAGACAACATCCGCTCCCGGTCTGACAGCATGGCATCCAGCTTCCCGGACAGATCCGCCTCGTCGCAGTCCCGGAACCAATACCCTGTCACGCCGTTTTCCACATAACAGGACGTGCCGTTGGTGTCGCTGCAGATCACCGGCAGGGAATAGCTCATAGCCTCCAGCTGCGACACCGATGCCATCTCCAGCGTACTCGGAATCACATACAGGTCCGCCGCCAGATACTCTTTCTCCATGTCACGCTTCGCCACATTTGTTTTCACCGTAACCAGATTTTCCATGTGGCGCTCCCTCACATAAGCATTTACCTGCTCACAGTATGCCTTCTGAAACCGATTCGTCGCCTCTCCCACAAGCGTCACATGTATGTCATATTTATCCCGAAGCTTCTCTGCCGCCCGCAAAAGCTCCAGATGGTGCTTTCTGATCTCATACTTGCCTATGCAGAGGATATGTACCCTGCCGTCTGCGAAATAAGTGCGCTCTTTGGGCGCTCTGCGCGGATTGACCACAAAGGGCACAAAATAATCGTTCTCCCGCACGGTCGTACCCGGCTTTTTTTCACCCATCACGGGCGTCATGCGGAGTGCCGGCGTCATGCGGTCCACCAGCCGGTGCGCCAGATCCGTCTTTGCAGGCTCCGACCAGAGCGGATTCTGGTTGTAGAGAATACAAGGATACCCCTTCTTCCTGCAAATATGATATGCCGCCATGGAATAAACCGAGCGTTCCCGCAAAATAACCAGATCCGGTTCAAATCCGCAGATCAGTTTTTTCAGTTTCCCAAGGGGCGGAAATCCATGCTGTATTTTAAACACAATGGCTGTCGGATCTTTCCTGTGAATTACCTTTACATAGAAAAAATCAATGAGTTTGTAAAGTTTCGAATACCCCAGCACAATGGGCGTCACACAGGAATAGTCCTCGATGATGGCCGCATAGTGGCTGATAAAGCGCACCTCATGCCCCAGCTGCGTCAGTCCCTGCATGATATCCATCTGGTTGGTGTGGTAGCGCGGTGCCACATATAGAAATTTCATGCCATCCTCCAAAATTTATCTCTTCATCAGACGCTTTCTCCATCTCTATTTCCGCCCGATATATTTATTCTCTTTCAGACTGTACTTCCCGCCCTTTAAGAATTTATGCCGGATCACCCACCAGCCGGGCACCCAGATATACTTATGCATGGCCGGGGACGCGGAACCGATCATCCAGCAGTTCCTGTCGCATTTCCTCGTACACGCCCTTACTTTCTCCGCCTGCTCAGAGTTCCAAAGCTCGTCCCACGACTGCTCTCTGAGATTTCCCATGACCGCCTTCTTCTCCATCCCGTTACAGGGAATCACATCGCAGAAAGGGTCGATAAAGAAGGCATTTTTCGACATATCACAGGGCAGCAGGCGTTTGTTGCCGTATATATAGTTGATCAGTCCGTGATTAAAATAAGCGCGGAACCATTTTTTGGGCGACCGGCTCTTTAACAGCTCGTTGATCAGCTTCTCAAAATTCTGCGCCACCTTATATTTGTCATCAATCTTATTGTCCGTCTTTCGGAAATAAAAAGAATTGTGCAGAGTCGCCGTGGCAAACTCCATCCCCATATCGTTGGCTATATTGTAGAGCGGCACCAGATCCTCACAGTTCATGTCCTGCACTGTCATGCCAAACCCCACATCGGGATGCCCCATCTCCACCAGTGTCTTGAGCGTCTTATAACCTCTGTTAAAACCGTCGGGAATCCCCCGGATTTTATCATTCGTCTCCTGCAGTCCCTCGATGCTGATGCGGATTCCCACCTTCGGAAACTCCCTGCAGAGCGCAATAATGCGGTCCGTGAAATAGCCGTTAGTAGATATGACAATCCTGTCAGATTTCTTGTACAGCTCACGCACGATATCCGGGATATCCTGTCTGATAAAGGGCTCCCCGCCCGTGATGTTCGTAAACGCCATCTCCGGCAGCTTTTTGATATCCTCCAGCGTGATCTCCTCCTCCGGCCTGGTCGGATCCCGAAAGCAGTCGCACATGTTACATCTCGCGTTACATCTGTAGGTCACTATAACCGTGCCATATAACGTTCGTCTGGACATTTTATCATTTCTCCTGTCTTATAGGCTGCCCGGATGGAAATTACTTTCCATCCGGACTCCCATGATATACATTCCTCACTATTTTATCACAATATTCCCCAATTGTATCAAATTTTATATTTTTACAGTTTTCGCTGTACTTCCGGCAAAGCTCCGGCTGCTCCCACAATTCCCTGATGTGTGCGGTCAGTTCCTCCGTGTCCCCTCCCCGGAAAAGATCCCCGGTCCTGCCTGCCTGCACCAGCTCAGGCGCGCCGCCAAGATCCGAGACCAGCACGGGCGTACCGTACATCTGGGATTCCATCACGGAAAACGGACAGTTCTCATACCACTCGGACGGGTAAACGGAAAACCGCGCCCCTGCAATCAGTCTGTGCAGGGCTTCCCCTGTCACAAACCCTCTGTTCTCCACATTTTTAACCTTCGATACCTGTTCTTCAAACGGCCCGGATCCGGCGAAAACAAAGGGAATGTCCGGCAAAGCTTTGCAGGCTTCCAACAGCGTGCCAATCCCCTTTTCCTCGGAAAAGCGCCCGAAGTAGAGCACATAATCCGATGCCGTCCCGCCCTGTTTTTCCGTTCCTGCCGGCTGTACACCGCCAGGCTTTCCCTCGCCTGCCTTGCCTGCCTCTCCCGGCTTTCCCTCCGCCGTCCGTTCCGCGAAGTTTCGCATCATCACCGTCTTCTCCGCCAAAAGGGGATTGGTGTCGAGCTGTCTTTTCATAAACTCACTGGGACAGATGATGACGTCAACCATGCCGTATGTCTGCCGCCGCATATAAAACCTGGCTTCCAGCGTCCCGAGCAGGCTTTTTATGCGCGAGTTGTGAATGCACCTGTTTTTGCTGCACGCTCCGAAGTATCCGCCCCTGCAGTCGAAACAGATCCTGCCCGTGGCGGGAATGCGCATCATATGATTGGGACACACCCACTGGTAATCGTGGGCCGTGTACACAAGCTTTATCCTGCGGCCGGTTTTTTTTTCGTAGGCGCGCACCGCGTAAATCACGGAGGGCGTGAGCTGGAAATTGATGTTATTGAGATGCACCACATCCGGGTTCATGTCCTTTAGCACCCTGCTGATCCTGCGCTTCGCCTCAAAGGAGTAGATGATTTTAAAGGGATAAACGAGCTTTTGCAGCTTTCCCGTATGGAAATCCATGTCGGCCGTATAGGATCCGGCCCGGTTGCCCACAATCCGTCCCTCATGCTCCATACCGAAATACTGTACGTCATGTCCCCTCTTCTGTAATTCTTCCCCCAGCTTGAAAATATAAGTCTCCGATCCGCCGTTTGGATGCAAAAATTTATTCACCATCAGTATTTTCATTTGTTTTACTCCCACTTTGCATTATACAGTTCCATATCCTCATAAATGGGAATATAACTGCTGTAAGACTCCCCGCACCGCCTGTACGTCCATCCCTGGTACACGCCGCTGTCATAATCCGGCGTGTAAGTGAGCGCTTCCCCGTCAGGAATCTGTATCTGCTCCACCACACCCTCATAGACCGAAAACGTCACCTGATGCATTTCCCCGTCCGCCGGCGCGGCAAAAGCCTCGTGGGACACACCCCATCTGGCGCACAGGCAGTTCAGCCGGTTTGCAATAAAATATTTCGTATACTTGACACTCGCGTCATAATTTACATACCGCAGCAGATCATCCCCGGAAGTCCGCACACTTTCCCATCTGGCTTCATCCATCGCCACGGAGGCTCTGATCCGCTCCGCATATCTGTCAATACCCGTGCTTAACAGCTTTTCAAAAAAGGGCAGAACTCCCGTATACTCCTCCACAATGCGCGCATACAGTTCAGGCGTCTCATAAAGCTTCTGATACCAGTTGATGGCGATTGCCAGACGCTCATTGTTGTTCACAACGGTCTCCCCGTAATTCACATAAAAGCTGTCGCTGCCGTCTTCGCCAAACGCCCGGTCATAATCCCATGCCGGGCCGGAGTACAGCTTTTCATCTCCTTTGTCCTTATAGAAATACATGCTGGTAGAGCCCGTATCCATCTCCAGCGCAATCTCATCCACCAGAAACCGTTTTGCAAAGCTGGCAAGATCCAGCTTTTCCCAGACTGCGGAGTCCCCATTCTGCACCAGCGCGTCAATCGTTTCCACATAGCCCTGTATATAATCCACCTGCTCCTTCGATGCATGCTGCGGCGCATTGATGGTAAAGTGGTCACCTCTGGAAAGACAAAAGCCGCTCTCCTCCGCTTCCCAATGCTTCGGATGGTCTTTCTCGATCAGATAACCGCCGTCCACATCCGTCCCGTCCTCCAGAAGGAATCCCTTATTGCCTTCCTCCTCGTAGTGCTGCGCCGTCCCCTCTTCTATGGAAACATTTTTTTGTTTATTACCCTTTTCCATATCATCTATATTAACACGGCCCGAGCCCACGGTAATGGATTCTGTCAAAAGATAAATGCCCCGGTATTCCCCGTTCAGATACAGGTCTACCCAGGTTCCCTGGGTGCTGTAGGAAAGGCCAAGCTCCTGTGCAAGATCCATCGCCAGCTTATCCCCCAGCCTGCTGCCCTCATTCCACAGCGCCAGAAGCCGCCACCTGTCACTCTTTCTCAGACCACAGAGGGGCTGATCTTCCTTCAATTTCAGCGAATACGGCTTTTTCTCATATTCCCATGTCGAATTTCCCCTGCCGGATATCCGCGGCAGCTCATCCTGATATTCCGTGACGCCGTCCGCCTGCAGAACACAGATCTTCCCCGTCTCCTCGTTCTCTTTATCCTCGTGCAGATACTCCATACCGCCGCTGGCGGTGTCAATAAACAAGGCCGGAATGTCCGCTGATGCCATCAAGACAGCCTCGCAGGCAAAGGATCCGCCGGAATCATCGGTGATCTGAAGCGCGTAAGTGCGGCCCTCCTCCCATGTAAAGCGGTCTCCCACCTGGTAAAGCTTTCCGTCTATCCTCACACTGCTTCCACCCGTATCGCCCAGGCGGATTTTATGGCTGCCGACACAGGATGGCAGGAAAAAATATCCCGCCGCCGTTTCTTCATCCTGCCACAGAACCACGCGATTTTCGCTCTGAGCCGTGCGGACGCTGATATATGGCTGTCCGTTCTCCACCCTGAGCAGAACGTGATCTATTCTCATAAAGTACAGACAGCATACCGCCGCCACAACTGCCACGGCGAGCAAAATGCCCATACAAGTCCTCTTGCGCATCAAACGATCTCCTTTTTCCCCGCCGCCTTTTCATAAACGGCCAAAGTCCGCCCCGTCACATCGTCCCAATTATGCTTTCCGCATATATAGTCCACACTCTCTTCCCCCATGCGGCGCACCTCATCGGGATGTTCCAGCATCCAGACAAGCTGTCTTTTCAAGTCTTTCACATCGCCTCTCCTGAAGGTCAGGGCTTTATCCTCCACCACTTCCGTATTTTCACGGATATCGCTGACCAGACAGCAGTCCCCGTAACTCATGGCCTCAAGCAGCGTAAGCGCCATACCTTCCACATCGCTTGGCAGCACAAAAGCGTAGGCGTTGGCATACAGTTCCTCCAGAACCTGTCCCTGCACAAAATCGGTCATCAGGATTCTCTCATCTTCCGCCGCCATCCGGTGAATCTGCTCCATATAGCCGTAAGCCTGGGAACTGCCCCCGGCAATCACCAGCTTTTTGTCTGTTTCCAGTTCGGAAAATGCCTCGATCAGATAGTGCAGTCCCTTCTCCGGCACGATCCGCGCCAGAAACAGGAAATAGCCATCCTTTTTCAGACCGTATTTTTCACCGATCACCGTCTGGCCCTGGGGTGCCGGTCTGGTAATCCCGTTGGGAATATAAATCGTCTCTCTGTTGTATGTTTCCTTGAAATACTGCTTTACGTTTTCCGACAGTACAATCACTTCATCCGCATATTTCGCAGCCATGCGCTCACCGAACTTGATCACAAAAGAGGCAAAATTTCCCCACTTCGCCCGCTGCCAGTCAAGGCCGTGAACCGTCACCACAATCTTTCTTTTCAGAAAATGGGGCAGCCAGAGCATGGCGCATGGCCCCTCCGCATGAAAGTGGATCACATCATAATGATGAAAAAGCGCCATAATTGTAGCAAAAAAGGAATAGACGATGGCATTAAGGCTGCTTCTGCGAAAAGTAGGCACAATGTAAACGCGGACGCCCTTGTAAAATTTCCTGCCCTTCCATCCATATTCCTGATCGTACTTTTTCCCGGAAACGTGATGGCCAAAACGGTTGTAAGCGTCGATCCGATGCCCCAGCGCAGCCATGCGCACGGAGAGTTCCTCCACCACCACTTCCACGCCGCCCTCCCTGGACGGGATCCGCTTGTGGCCGATCATGGCAACGCGCATCCCCTGTCTGCGCGCCCGCCTGAGTGCCTTTCCCTCTCTGTTAACGTAGTATACAAAAGCGAAATTCGTATTCAGATACCGGGGCAGCATCCGCCTCGGATCTTTCAGAATACGGAACACCCACTCCAGACAGAGCTTCTGCATCCACATGGGCGCGCGCTTGGTCGTGCCTGCCGTGAAATCGAAGGCCGCGCCCACGCCCAGCATCAGCGCCTTTACCCTGTGACGGTGCTCATACATCCACCACTCCTGTTTCGGCGCGCCAAGGGCCACCCACACAAAATCGGCGCCGCTGTCGTTGATCCTTCTGACAATCTCCTCGTCCTCTTCCCCGGTCAGTTCCCGGAAGGGAGGCGAATACATGCCCGCGATCTGCAGCTTCGGGAAACGTCTCAGCAGGGCAGCCCGCAGCGCCTCCAGCGTAGCTTCCGTACTGCCGTAAAAATAATGACGGTATCCCGTCTTCTGTGACAGGTCCAGAATCGCCGGCATCAGATCCGGCCCCGGCACCCTCCTTGCCTCCGAAAATCCTCTTTTCCTGCTTACGATAGAGAGAGGCTGTCCGTCGGGAAGGGCCATAGCCCCGCTGTTCTGCACATGGCGGTACGCCTTATCCCGGTAAGCCGTCACGGTAGTATGCACATTGGAGACACAGATGTAATCCCCCTTTAATTCCTCCAAATTGTCCGTGATGTAGGAGATAGTGTCCTCCATGTTCGTGACGTTGATGTTTGTTCCCAGAATTTTACAGTAAGTCAGCTTTTCCTTCATCTGATTCCTCATTTCGCTTTGCTGTTCTCTCTTTCGCGGCAGATTATATCCCACATTTACCGGATTTATCTTTTATCGTACCCTGAAATTTCAGTAACCGCCATAGTCCGTTTTCCCCGCCACCGCATCAAATGCCACAAAACTGCGGCGGCCGCTCCCAGTATCCCGCCAAGCAGTGCGCTTCCCACATAATACCGCACCGTTTCCAGTTTTACAGCCTTCCCCGAGACGATCTGCATGGGCGTCTGGGCATCCAGATAATTCATAACCCGGTACCCTTCGTAGGCCGGATCATCTTCACTCTCAAGATAGACGCTTGTCTCCTCCTGTGCATCCGTGTAGAAGCGCTGTACCACGTAGCCTTCCGGCTCCCTGTAAAGCAATGCACAGAGAAGAATGCCTAAAAGCCCCCCGGCCATTGCAACGGCATACACTTTTCTTTTATGTGCCCTGCCGGCTGCACACACGGCTTCCAGAAACTTGTCCGGCAGCTCTGCCAGAGGAACGGTGACTTCCCGCCATCGCATCGGAATCAGAAACAGCAGACTGTATTCCGCCTTTCCCTCCTTCTGCAGGAACAGCAGCTCTCCCAGAAAAATCAGCGTAACATTTTTGAAGGAACTGTTAAACAGGAGCTGCTCCGTCCACCCCGCCGCCAGAAAGCAGGCCAGAATCACCAGCTCCCTCGTGCGCTGTTTACGCGTATCATAAAAAAACAGCGCAAAATATCCGAGCATGATCACCACTGTAAAGACAAGGCCGTAATTGATGTAGCACCAGATATAAGAACAGTCCATATTCATGGAAGCGTTGACCACCTGGGACACATCTGTCCCAAACAGACTTGTGTAGCCCGACTTCAAGAACTGCTCCGCCAGCCAGATTCTGGTATTCAGCAGATTATTTAATTTATGTGTCCAGATGCCAACCATGGGCATGCCAAATAAATAGATCAGTGAAAAATAGTCATACAGAAAAAACGGCAGGACAAAGGACAGGAGCAGACAGACAGGCAGCACCAGATTTACCAGCAGCTTCTCCGCAAAACAAAATCTGGGGCGAAGCCTCACATACAAACAGCCCGTCAGCAGTACCGCCACGATGCCGAATCCCGTATAGCTGACAGAATAAAAAAATACAAGAAAATTTCCGGCCATAAGAAGCGCGTACTGCTTAAAGCCATATCTGTCACCCATTTCATATATCATGAGGGCACATAGCATCAGATAAGTAATATGCAGAATGTTCGGATGCGTAAATCCCAGACTCCAGCGGAAAATATGGCCAAGTCCCAGCTTCGCGTGCACACGGTAAACGGTATGTTCCAGACGGAAAAAAGAAAAAGCGGAGATTTCGATAGCACAGATTGTCCACACCCAGACAGCCAGATGAAGTACCTTTTTCATCGACATTCCCTTCATGCCAAGCACCGTGAATGCCACAAAAAAAATGGCAATCTGCCGCGACTCAAAATAAACCACCGCCACGAGCGCCATAAGCAGGATCTGCAAAACTGCCTGCCTTTTTGTGTAGGAGGACAGGCAAATTTTCAAAAAGCCAAGGGCAAGGGCAGGCAGAACAAGCAGATAAAAGAGCTTCTGCCCCTCGTAAAATCCAAGCCCCTTTGCCAAGGACAGGAGGATAAAAAAACCGTAATAGCACGCCTCCTGTATGGTTATCGTTTTTTCACACTGTCTATATTGTTCCATATGCCTGTCCAGTCCTTTCGCTTCGCGACATCATTCCCCCACACACGCTCTGGACGCATCAGGCTAAAGCGCTTCAAGCGCCGGGCCAAGCGACCACGGATACGCCCCGTAACGCTGGGGATATCGGGAGAAGCCCTCGCACTCCCCGGAGCACTGATACACCAGCCCGCTCCTGACAGAACGCTCCAGCGCATGTCTTCCCGCCGTCAAGGCGTTCTCATATTTGTCACCTGCAAGCACGCCAAGCGACATTCCCTGTACCAGAGCGCAGCAGATCATCCCCGCCGCAGAGGTGTCCGCAGGCCCCTCCTGCGCTTCCAGCTGCCAGGAAAAACAGCCGTCCTGCCTCTGATAAGCCAGCGCCGCATCCACCAGCGCAGTGCAGGATGCCTCCAGCCGCTCCCTGCCATACCCGGAAATCATACAGCCCATCATACCACGAAGCAGCCAGCCCACAGCCCTCCCCCAGCCGATGATTCCGTATTTGCAGCCGTCCGTCATATCATAACCGTGATAGGGAAGTTCCGTTGCTCCGTCCATACCATAGGATAAAAAGTTCACAATCTGTCGAAGGGCCAGTTCCCTGTACTCCTGCCTGTCAAAAATTTCCCCATACCGATAGAGAAACGGACAGGCCAGACCGATACCGTCAACAAAGACCGTTGTCTCTCCGTTAGCCGGACGGTATAAAAAACTTCCGGCTCCGTCCACCGGATGAGCCGCCGCACAGGAGGCCATCTTGTCCAGCGCCGTTTTTAACTGCCCCTCTGACAGTCCAGCGGTCTGTCCTGCGCCCCCCTCTTTTATCTCCGCATACATGCCCAGAAGCGTCTCCCCGGCAAGCAGATCATCCACATACATAACCGGCATGTCTTTTTTCAGCCATCTCCCGTAATATGCCGCGAGGGAACGCTCTATCTGCCCCATCCGTGCCGCAGCGTCTGAAATCTCTGTGCTTCCAGGATTCTTTGCTGCAGCCGCCTCCTGCGCAAGTTCTTCCCTGCAATGCCAAAGCCCCGCCGCTAAAAGCCCCGTGGGCCAGAAAATGACATCTTCTCCCGGGACTTTTCTCCGTAAGAGCAGGCGTTTTACCAGATCCTTACCCTTTTCCCGCCTGCTGCGCACACCGTACTCCAGGAGCTCCTTACAAGCATTGTCGATCAGAGGAATCTTATTCATATGAACCTCCCAGATTTCCGCTTCACGGAATCTCTCATTCCTTCTCACCCTTTCTTCCGCACCGAAATCCTTCCTGCCACCGCTTTCCACAGATAAGAAAATTCTTCCGTCCTGTGAAACACCGCCAGAAACACCAGATTGTAGAGCAGCGTAATTACAATCACCATCAGCGCAAACGTAAAGATTGTGACCTTCCCCATGATCATATGCCGGATCGGCGCAGCCACCGCTCCCACCGCCAGAATCACCCCGATATATTTCAGCGAATCCTTGAAATAGGCGCCCGCCTTTTTGTCAAAACAGGCCCGGTAAATAATCCCGGGACGGATCAGGTTCGCCAATATGCCGGATACTAACGTCCCCACATAGACGCCCGTGACGCCGATTTTCTGCACCAATGCAATGGACACCACCAGATTGACGGCTCCCTGCACAAGCGGCAGGAATCTGTCCTGCTCGAAGAGTCCCGAGGCAATCTTGAAATTGAGGAGCACCGTGCGTCCGCCTTTCAAATAAAAATCCGTCACCAGAAGGGTTACCGTCATCTGCGGCAGCGTCCAGCCATCATCCCGCAGCCATACCCCGCCTATAAAAGGGGTGAGCAGATGAAAAAAGCCCACAGCGCCAAATCCGAAAAGCCAGCAGGCAAAAAAGCGGTACACCTTAAAGAGCAGGTACTGCCTCTCCTTTGACTCCGTGGCCACCACATTGCCAAAGCCCGAAATCACAGAGTCAAATATGATGTTCACAAAGTTTCCCACATAGGTGATGATGTAGAGATAGTTGCCCACAACAGCCGAAGTATCTACATTGACAAAGGAGGAAATCACAAGTGTATCCGTCTGAAGCCTGGCCACATCGCCGACCTTATGACAGATCAGCGCCTTCGTCTTGGAGGCGACTATCCGGGTCTCCTGCGGCGTAAGTTTCTTCACGTCTTTATCCCGCAGATAGGGATAAAGCCTGTTCATATAGAGCGTCACAAAAATTTTCTGTAAAAATTCCACCACAGACTGTGCCAGCAGATAAAACAGAAAATTCCTGAAAAGCAGCAGAACCGTAATCTGCACTGTGGCCGCCGCTATCTTTGTCAGGGTCGCGATGTTGGTCTGGATATAATTTTTCTGTTCCGCATTTGACAGACTGTATTTATAGGCGACAAAGTAGCTGATCACCGTGTTAAACAGAAACAGGTAATAGTACAGCGTCAGTTCCTTCACGGTCAGATTGCCCGGATTCTTCAGGAATAATTTTAAAAACGGGGAAATCGCGATTCCCACCGCCGCGATCACACCCGCAATCGTCAGATACGCCTTTTTGTAGAACCGCATGTAGGACTTGATCTTCTCGATATCACGCTCCGCCACCGGCTTGTAAAGGCTGTAGTTCAAGGCCGTGCCGATCCCCAGCTCCGCCAGGGACAGAACACTTAAAACACTCGTGTACGTTTCGTTTACTCCCGAAAACGTCCTGCCAAGCACATAGATAAAGACCGTCCGCTGGATAAAGTTCACCAGCAGGATCACCAGATTGCTGATATATCCGAATATGATATTTTTTCCGGCTTTCTGTATTCTGCCCATAATTTATCCACTTTCAGTCGTGCAGGCTGTTCCACAGCTTACGGAGTTCATCCCCTGCCTCAGCCGCCTTCCTGCAGTAATCAGGCATGATTTCCTGCAGTTTTCCCCGGATCTCGCCCTCTCTTTCCATCATCCACTCAAACGCGCCGATCAGCTCCTCCGGGTTGGAGAGTGTCTGCACCGGCAGCACATAGCGCTCCGGGTCTCCAAAGAGATCCTTCGCGATTCCTCTTGCTTTCACGGAATACCCCACCACCAGCGTGGGAATCATGGACGAATAAGCCGCGATGGTAGCGTGCGTTCTCGCCCCGATAAACGCCCGGCATTTGGAAATAACATATTTGAGCTTCTGACAGGACATGTCCTCAAACTTCACCACTCTGTTATTCCCCTGGTAAACGCCGTAAAGTTCATGGATTGTCATCCTGTCGTCATTGTTCTTCCATATCACATGGGGGATCAACGCGATGTGACAGTCCGTGGTCTCCAAAATATGGTCAATCAGTTTTCGATAATTCATTATTGTAATGCCGTCTTTTTCTTCGTACTTGAGAATCATCGGGCTGATATTGATGCCTATGGTATTTCCCTCGCTGAAACCGAAGGGAAGCTTTGTCTTTTCCGGCTTCAGAGCAAAGGCCGGATCCGGGAACTGTTTCACATTCTCCGTCACTCCGGCTGCCGCAAGCGCCTGCGTCGTGATCGACTCCCTCGGCGTAATCAGCGCGTACCTCTTCATGTCCTCCACCACTTCCGGATCCTGCAAAAGCTCCGGCTCCAGGGAACAGCCCCAGAGAACGGTTTTCGCTCCCGCCCTGTTGAACGCGCTGTTGGCGGTGACCGCCTCCTTCTTTGACAGCTCGTAGCAGTACATGTCTCCACCGATGGAGAGATAGAGCGGCGCCAGATTTTTGCCCATCACCTCACGGAACCGATAGCGCATAAAGGATTCGGGATCGTGAAAAATTTTCCGCCAGGCGTAATACCACACATGGGCGAAAAAGTGCTCCGCGATCTTACGCTCCTGCAGGATATCACAGAGCGGCTCCACCGAGTAGTGCCTGTCCTCCTGCTCGCTGTTCGTCACAAGGAGCTTCGGAATCTCTTCTATCATATGGCAGGTGCTGTTGACAATCGCCTCACAGCCGTGATTGCCGCTTCCGCCGTGTAAATACATTACTATTCTGTCGTTGTTGTGTTCCATGCTGCTGCCTTTCAGAATTTTTATCTATGATGAGTATATCATAAACACTGATACCGTTACAGTAAAACATTTCCGGCAGGGGTGACGAGTGTCCAGGTGGGCCAGAGCTTTTTCATCTGTTCTGGTACGCAGGTCTGAGTGTTTTTGTGAATGGAGGGGCGGAGCATGATCTTACCGGGGGTTCCGTTCAGTCGCGCGCCCCAGAAGCTGAAGGTGCTGTTGGCGCATATATTATGTCTGCAGCAGCTCATAAGCTGCATGTCATAAAAGCTGTTTTCTCCCTGGTTCCAGTCCACGATGTGGAACGCTTCCCCCTGAAAATGCGCCCGCACATAATCCGCGTCATCCGAGAAGACGTAGAAGACCGCTCCGGGGCACTTCTCTTTCATATAACCGACACAGGCGTCATAATACGTTTCGGTACAAATCCCGCCAAACATAGCCGCGTTGGCGGCGTCCAGGTAATCCCCTCTGCGGACATGGATGCTGACGGAAGGCTGTTCCGCCATCGCTTTCATGGTCTCCCGGTTTCTGGCATCGCCGCTCTTCGGAAAGCGGATTTCCTCTCTAAGTCTGTCAAGAATGTCCGCGTAGTACGCCTCGCAGGCCCAATACCCGGACAGATAACGGTTCTGCCACGTGAAAATCTGCGGATGATACATTTCTGATTCCTCAAACAGAGGCGCCTTTCCCGGCGCAATCCGCTTTTTCACTTTCTCCGCAAAGCCCGCCTCCTCCTCATAGATTCTCCCAAGAAGCGCCCTCACTTCCTTCTCGGAAGCCATTTCCAGACAAAGTCCGTCGAAGTCAGAGAGCGCAAATTTCCTGGGCGCGGCCGCCGACTCCTGGTTCTTTTGCAGGAACCAGGAAAGATCCAGTTTCACCTCTGCACCCAGGCTCTGAAATTTTCGAAACAGTGCGTACTGCTGCAGTTGATTGCCCAGTCCGCCCATGACTCTTATGATTATCACGTTTCCTATCTCCCATTCACCCCATCTAAAACGGAGTGATTTTTTGGTTCCCCGCAAAACTACCGCCGGTCATAGAGGCGCAGGATCAGTCGCAGCACCCGCAGCAGCACACCGCCGGGATACAGCATTCCCATATACAAAAGCTGATTGGACCGCTCCGTTACCGCAACCGGCGTATTGTGCAGCATTGTTTTTATGTTCTCCTCCCCGAAAATGGCCTGAATCCTCTTTCGGTAACCTTTGTCCGGGGCGCGTAGTTCGTTCTTCATCACATACATCAGCATGTAGCAGTGTTCCCTCGCCACCGCACGGACGGCGTCCGGCGCCTTCTTCTCTTCCGCCGTCCGTCCCACAGCCTCCATCAGCCTCTCCACGCCTGCAAAAAGCCCCTCGTCATAGCCGTGCACCAGGGATCCCTCCACATAGCGGTAATGGTAATAAAAAGCATCCTTCATAATAACCACGCGGCTGCTCTCCAGAAATGCTGGATACATCAAGTTTGTGTCATCCCCGAAGCGGAGACTGTAATCATAATATGTTTCATTGCCCTCGAAGAGAGATTTTTCACACAGCTTCATGCAGCGCGACAGGGGAATCACCTTCTTTTCCTCCCCGATCAGCTTCGCCTTAATCTGCTCCCTCAGCCTGTCACCCTCGTAGATTCCGGGTTCTGTGCCGCTTTTTACCTCCTCGGTTCCCCTCTGCTTCTCCACCACATGGTCACAGCAGACGATCTCCCCCGGCACACCTGCCAGACGTCCGGTCATCTGAACAAGCATCTCCGGCTCCAGATAGTCGTCGCTGTCCACAAACATATAATACCCGCCGGAGGCCGCCTCCATACCCGCCACGCAGGCCGCCGTCGGGCCGCCGTTTTTCTGATGGATGACCCGCACCCGCGCGTCCGCCTGCCCATACGCATCACAGACCGCGCCGCTTGCATCCGTGGATTCGTCGTCCACCAGAATCACCTCGATCCGCCGGTAAGTCTGTCCCAGAATGCTGTCCACGCACTCCCGCACATACTCCTCTTTGTTGTATACAGGCACTATGATGCTGATTAACGGATTTGTCCTTTTCATTCTTTTCCACGCCTTCTCTCTTTGCTGCAGTGGTACAGCCACACATAAAGCCCCGGCAGGCAGGCAAACAGCCTCACCTTAATCTTGTAACCTGCCGGCAGATAAGGAGCACATGCTTTCTTATTTGCAATTCCCTTCAGTTTCCTTTGGCATACCTGCAGATAGGCTTTCGCCCGCCTCCGATCCTTCCCTGACAGCCGGGCAATCTTTCCCGCCGTCAGCATAACCGCCACCATAATCTGGGCATCCGCCCGGGCCGCCAGGTAAGGCTCTCTTTCCACAATCAGTTCGCGGGCCATCTCCCAGCAGTAAACCTGATCCATGTAGGCCGGCGTAAAAGGTCTCTGCATGGCCCCGCCGGGATTCTGGTAATAGGCGTAGCCGGGATAAGCCGTCTCCACGGCCTGCTTCATACGAGGCAGAAGCTCCACAAGAAACAGCATGTCCTCGCCGATGGTCAGTCCTTCCCGGAACCGCACCTGTCCGATCAGATCCCGTCTGTAGAGCTTACTCCAGCACCGGGTATTCCCCCGCAGTATATTTTCTCTCAGATAGCTTTCGCTGTCATATCTTTTTCCTGTGTCCGCACCTGTCAGCTCCTCCGGCATTTCTCCCTCCGTCCGAAGCCGTTCCCACTCTCCTGCCGTTCCCCAGGCGGCAAAACTGCATCCCGCCATATCACTGCCCGTCCGGCAAAGCAGTCTATGCAGACTCTTAAGCACGCCAGGGCGCAGTCTGTCATCGGCGTCCACAAACATAATATAAGCGCCTTTTGCCTGTTCCAGCCCACGGTTGCGTGCCGCTGAGACACCCAGATCCGGCATCGTAATCACCCGCAGGCAGGAATGCTGCCCGCACAGCCGCTCGCAAACCGCCGCCGTATCATCCGTAGAGCCGTCATTTATAATAAGCACTTCCAACGCTTCACAGTCCTGCGCCAGAATACTGTCGATACATTCTTCCAGATAAGCAGTCCCGTTGTGAACCGGGACAATCACGCTGATTCGATCCACTTTTTTCTCATACTCCCTTTTTCATCGATGAAATCGGTACATGTAACGTTTCTCTTTTCTGATAGCAGATTGTATGAGGCGGCACATCTTTTTTTATGACGCTTCCCGCCGCGATCACACAGTCGTCTCCGATATGCACGTCCTTTAAGATCGTGCAGTTTGCGCCAATCCAGACACGGTCTCCGATTGTAATTTCACCGATCAGAAACTCCTCGCCCTGATTTTTGAAATTATGGTCATGGTCAACAATAACCACATTATTGCCAAATCTACAGTAATCTCCTATTTTGATATGCCCCATACACGTAATACAGCCGCCTATCGCATAAATGACATGATTCCCTATCTCCAGCCGGCCATCGCCCGCACAGATAAAATGCATCTTGCCCCGGTTCTCGTTTTTCTCCCCAAAACTCATATGCCCTTTTCCGGAAAGTTCAAGATAGACACGGTCAAATCCCTGTATCCACGGCATCTTGAGCCGGGATCCGTAACGGCACTTCCAATAAGCGATTTTAAACAGGCTTTTTAAAGCCTTTATCTTTACATTCATTTTGTCATACATGCCTTTCTGTAAGTCTCTTCCAATTTCTGCAGATGAATCTCTAAACTGTATTTTTGCTCTACCGCTCTCCTTGCCAGTTCTCCCATATTGCGGCACAGCGCCTCATCCTGTATAAGCGCACTGACATCTTTCGCCAGAGCGGTCACATTCCCGGGCGTTTCCAGAAATCCGCTCCTTTTATGATCGATTAACTGCGGAATTCCGCCTACCGTTGTCGTGACAATGCCTAAGCCATAGCCCATAGCCTCCAGCACCGCCATCGGCATGCCTTCATGGTAACTGGGAAACAGGAAAACACCGCTCTCCCTGAGAAGCCGCTCCTTCTCTTCTCCCCGCACCCAGCCGGGAAAAGTGACCGTATCCAAAAGTCCCTTTCGGAAGAACGCTGCCTTTATCTGCTCCATCTCACCGTCCCCTGCCATCACAAGCGATGCGCCGGGATGGTTCTTTCTCACCCTCTCCCACACCGCCGGAATGTCAAAGCACCCTTTTCTCTCTCCCAGTTCCCCCAGAAACAGGACCTGTCCGGGATTTCTCCCTGCATCATAAGGCTCTTTGGGCATGCGGCAGTAATTTTCCAGAATATCGATTCTCTCCCTGGGCACGATCTGCTGCAGGCGCGCTGCCCATTCCTCCGACAACGCTATGAGTCGCGTACATCTGCCGTACACCTTCTGCACCCGCTTTTTCTTTGCTTCGGAAGCCTCGGCATAAAAAGTGTCAAATTCCGCTCCGTGGATATGGTTGACCACAGGAATCCCTCTGGATGCGCTCCACAGGATAAACGGCATTTTCCGATAGAAGCTTGGCCCGAAGGATGAATGGACATGCACCAGATCAGGGCGGTCCCTCCTGAGCAGCCTGCGAAAGGCCAGATACCCCTCCAGCGCTTTTTTCAGCTTGGCCCATTTGCTGCCGTTCTGATAGGATTCGATATAGGTGATGCGGTACCGCTTCTCAAGGGCGCTCCCCCGGTAACCGTTTACCACGGAGGCGATTCCGCCTTTCACGGCCTCATTCGGCACGATCATACATACATGCAATTTCTTTCCTCCCCCGGCCAGATACCGCTGCTCCTCCTTAGACAGGCCAGCCGCTCCCTCTTACTTGGATCCCTTCCCCGTCAGCACCACCCACACGGTCTGAAACAGGATTTTGATATCCAGTCCCAGCGTCCAGTTGTCGATGTATTCCAGATCCAGTTTCACAACCTCGTCAAAATCCACAATCTCGCTTCTGCCGCTGATCTGCCACAGTCCCGTGAGTCCCGGCGTCATACTGATCCTGCGCCTGTAGTGGGAATTGTACTGCTCAAACTCACCCTCAGTGGGCGGCCTTGTGCCCACCAGGCTCATGTCTCCCTTTACGATATTAAAAAACTGGGGCAGCTCGTCAATGCTTGTCTTTCTGATAAATTTACCTACCTTCGTGATACGCGGGTCGTTCTCCATCTTAAACATGAGCCCCTGCATCTCGTTTAACGCTTCCAGCTCTTTCTTCCGCGCCTCCGCATCCGTATACATGGAGCGGAACTTATAAATTTTGAAGCGGCGGCCGTTTTTACCGATTCTTGTCTGTGCGAAGAGAACAGGCCCCGGCGAGTCCAGTCTGATGGCCAGCGCCACAAACGGGGTGATTACGATCGTTATGAGACAGCCCACCAGGCCGCCCACGATGTCGATCATCCGCTTCACTATCATACGCCTGTAGTCAAAATGATTGATCGAATAAGTCACCACCGTAAATCCGGCAAAGCTTCCCACCCGGACCTCCTTGCTTGGCCTTTCTATGATATCAATGTTATAATGACAGGCCACGCCCATAGACTCCAGGTCATAGATGATGTGCTTCACATATGCCATATCCTCGTCCGGCAGGCTGATAAACACCTCGTCAAGAGGCATCTGTCTGGCCAGGGAAAGCACGTTTTCCCGGTTCGCGTTCACTGCAACGCCCTCCACCGTTTCGCCCTTCCTGTCCTTGTCCACACAGGCTAACGCCACGATCTCATAGTTGATATCCATAGCCTCTTTCAGCTTGGAAAGGGTTTTCTCCATCGCCGCGTCTTTCGTAATAATCATAATCTTTACAATGTTGGACTTGGCCGTGAACCAGACCCGCAGCGCCTTCTTCATCGCGAGCCGCACAAACCATACGACAAAAATATTCAGAATGGCAAAATACCCCATCACAAGACGGGAGACGTCCGCGCTTCTCTGCAGCATAAAGAGAAAGGCCATCACGGACAGCTCCATAAAGACATTGAATTTGGTAACCGCTATAAACTCGACCAGAACGCCTCTTTTTATAAACTCCCTGTTCCAGTCAAACATAAAGCTGTAAATCGTGCAGAACAGCAAAAATCCGATACATACCACGAAGTGGAGCTCAGGCTCCATGACTCTGGAAAACTTCCGATACCGTATCAAAATGGCTGCCATATATGTCAAGGCTATGCTGAACAGATCCGTGAGAAGCAGCAGATAGCTCTCTATCAATTTCATTTTTCGATTCATAGAACTTCCTCATTAAATATATATTAAATGTAAATTATTATTTTTAATGATTATTTTATCATAATGTTTTTATCGTTGCCACCGGCTGACAGCTTTTACTGCTCTATGGGCTCACCAAATCATTCATTTCCTGTATAATTATCATTTATATACCGATACAGCTTTTCAAGTTTCCTCTGAATTTCTATGTAGACCTCCGCTTGATCCTCCTGCTCAAATATACAATTGCCACATTCCAAAACATAGTCCTCAATCTCCTGAATCAATTGTCGCAGCTTCCGATAAAATTCCTTATCATCATATTTAAAATACAATGAATCATTTAAAAGCGCACTCAATACGTCAGACAATTGCTGACTGTCAACTAATCTATTTTTGTCAAATCTCAAATATTTTCTTGCCTGCGGTATTTTCCTGATTAAATACTCATCAAATATCTTTTCATAATATCTGGCTTTCATATTAATTCTATTCAGTCTTAAATTCTGCTTATTTGCAACGTGCGCAGCGATAGCGGAAACAATAATGGATATAACAGAAACCACGATCGCTATCGTTGATAATATCACTTCAACCATAGTCTATCCCCTTACTGTAATTTTTTCAAAATATTATTTCGCACTCTGGAATTCCCGGAAATAATATTCGTTCTCTCTTCTGTTGCAAGCAGACCAATCGTTTCAACAATATTCGCAAAAAATCCCTGTACAAAAGAGGATGCCACTCCTCTGATCTGTTCTGGAAACTCTATTGTAAATTCTTGATACAGATCTATTTTCCCCCTTACCTGTTCTTCATATATCTTTCTTCCATAGTCATAACCAGCCAAATTACTTAAAGTTTTATCGAACACCAAATTTACTTTGTTCATTTTCCCACTCCTTTTTGATTGCATAATTTAAATTATACGCTACTCCCGGTAAAAAAGTTTCTATCGTCATGAACAGCTCTTTCTCCGGAACTTCTGTCAAATAGTTTTGCTGGCGGTTGAAGCCTATAAATTTATCTTGATTATACCCCATAAACTCTTTCTCAAAAAAGAATATTCTGTTCCCACTCAGCATATAGCATAAATGCGTATTGGACTGCTCCTCCAAAGACTGAAGCAATCCGGTCAGCCCTGTTCCCCCTACACTGTTTTTGTCTATATCTCCCGATATCTTATGCTGGAAAGATGAAACAGTATAAAAATCATCTTCAAAATAATTTTCCGTCAGATTCTGTAAATGATACTTCTTAGCATTCAGAACATATGTATATCTCTCCGAGGGGTTAATCTGCTCATCTAATTTTTGCCTTAACCGATCGAAAAACAGTGTCGGAGAATAATTCAATACCACTGCATTCATTCCATAATAACTTCCATCCACTTCTTCCCTTGTATACGCGGTTTGCGTAATATCTACGTCTAACAAACAATCTGATTTACCATGTTCGCCGGCATTTCCAACCAATTCAACCAGAACCTCCGCAAGCTGATCACTGGTATCAGCGGAAACACCATTATTCCATAAAAAGCAGTATATCTGCTGCATTAAATCCGAAAGATATTCCTCCTTTTTCTGTTCCCGGCTTGATATAAGTCTGCGAAAATGAGTCAACCCGATATCACTCTTGAATTTTCGCTGATACTCTTCCTTGTATTTTATGAACTTTAGTGGAGAATACCTTATGCCTTCTGTATATATAGAATGCTTTACCCGGGATTCCAGATTCATATCATGCTTTTCATTCTTGAACATATAGTATACAATACTTTCTAAAATTATATACACCAGCTTATCATAGAATTCAACTTCTCCTAAAATAAATGTAATCGGAATTTTCTGTCCGTATGTCTTCTTGATATATTGAATAACACACAACATTTCATATATTTGATCCCCGCCAAATACATCGGTTTTTATCGGATAATACAGTCTGTAATTTCGTAGCTTGATTTTTTTCCTAATACTTTTTTCCAAACCGGCAGAATAATTTTTCTCCAACAGCAGCTCACAATACTTCATACTTCCCCTTTCTCCTTTATTCCACTTCGGAGATGCAAAGTGCTTTTCATACGACTCTCTGCTCCTGCAGCTTCGCATCCCATCATCATAAGCAGATAATTCCTGCCAATATACACAGAAATCAGATGGGCCTCCACCACCGTGTACACCGCAAACATCACAAAGAGCGCAAGCCCGCAGGCGTCCCGTCTGCGCCAGAGGCGCCAGAGCAGAATCAGATTAGCCCCCACATACAAAATGCCCGGAATCACTCCATAGCGGTAAAACACCTTAACCCAGCCCATGTCAAAATAATAATTCATATTATTCTCACAGGAAAAGGCAGACCATGTCTGTATCATGCCGTCATTTTTTTCAGAATCCGTCAAAGATATGATTCTCCCGTTGATATAGCGGTCAATCTTACCTAACAGCACGATATGCCCATTGTCCCCCGGATTCCAGTAGAAAAATTCATTCCACTGCGCCACCCGCACCCGTTCGGCACAGACCGCCGCATCCACGGAGAAAGCGATGCACAGCAGAAAAACCAGCAGGCCGCAGACATAGAAAAACGTCATTTTCCGCAGGGTTTTCACGACAGTCAAAAGACAGGCGCCGCAAAGAAACGCCGCCGTAATCAGCATGCTGGTCTTCGAGCGGGTCAATGCATAGACACCCACGTTTAACAGCATCAAAAACAGGTAACTGTACCATTTCATCCGATCAAACCAGACGTAAACGCCCAGAGCCGCAAGCATAAAAAACATGCAGGAGAGCGCATTCGGGTGTCCCATCCCGAGCGTGTAGCGGGTTTCTTCCTCCCCCAGCTCCCCGATATAACGGGTGATTTCCGCCGCCTCATGCCCGAAATCCCGGGTCAAGCTGATATCCCCGTAAATTCCTGTCACAGCCAGAGCGACAATGGCAAGGCACCCTGCCAGTGTCACATAGAACGTATATTTCAGAGCCGCTCTCACAGGAATGCCTTTGCAGGCCGCCACAAACGTCACCACACGGATTATGTCGTTGGCTCCTGTCACCCTGTAAGATATAAACCCCACCGCCTCCATCGCGAAAATAAGCGCCCACTCCCGCCGCTCATAGCGCGTGAGCAGAAGCTTACACGCAAACAGAAGAAAGGTGAGGCGAAACAGGTACCCCTCTATGGGATTGACATAGCTGCTCTTGTCGACAATCACCATCAACAGCTCTATGGTCAGTCCAATATAGAAAACAAGACGGGGAAACGGGCTTTCCTCCCGAAGCCGCCTGTAGAAATTCATTATCATAATCTACCTCAACTCTGTACTCTTTCCGCCCCATCCGCAAACAGGCCAGCCTTCCACCGACCGTCCGCCTGCAGCCAGTTCCAGCCGTCCTTACCGCCTCAGAACCTGTGCCAGCGCTCCGTGCACCCTGCGCAGCCACTGCTTACCCGCCAGCTTTGTCCTTTTCCAGAAAATCCCCGCCGGGCTGATTTCCGGGGCAAGCAGAAAATCATACTCCTCCCGGTGTGTCCGCAGATAAGCCGGAAAGCTCTCATCGATTTTTACCCGCACAAACTTGGCGTCCCGGTCAAAAATATCCTCGCCGCAGAGCAATCTGTCCACCGCCTCGTTTAAGTAGCGTTTGCTGTTATATTCCGAGTGCGCCGCTGCCTGCACCTTCACCCCGATGCGCTTCGCCACATCCCGCTCGCCGTTGCCGCCCATATAGCCAAAATGCCAGCCCCCGTCCGCAACGCGCACACTGCGCGGATCTTTCGGCTGCACCTCCCGCAGATACACAATACCCTCCTCCGGCAGCTCTGAGAAACTGCAGATTTTCGTACCCAGCCACTGCCTTCTCTCCACGCCCGGAAACTCCCCCGTGATGGAGAGCAGATTCCCGGAAACCTCCTCCATATTTAGGAAGCAGTAAAACATCCGCTGGGCCAGATGATAAATTTTGCCCGCCTCAAAATGCGCAAGCAGTTGTACCAAAGTGTCCGGGTTCGGAATCTCATCCACATCGCTGAATATAATCACGTCCTCCGGCTTACAGCCGGATAGTCCCCGGATCAATTGGTTTTTCTGAAATTTATCCCGCTCATGTGTGGTAACTCCCTCCATCGGCGAATTTTCCACCGCCACATACCGTATCTTATCCTCAAACTCCGCAAAAAGCTTCCTGTTCTCGGCAAAAATCATCCGCTTCGGCTCCCCGGAAAACGTGACGGAAGCCTCCTCGATCACAAAAAAATCCACATACGGCGCCATGATCTGCATACGCAGTTTCAAGATATCCAGTTCGTTGAAAAAAGGAATACAATCAAATATCATATGTCATTTATCCTTTCCGCAGTGTCTTACCGACGGCCGCTCTCCCCTTTGCAACGCTTTATCTTGAAAGTCTGCGCCAAAACAAAAAAGGTCTCGCGAAATCCTTGCATTTCTGCCATCCGCTCTTCCACGGGTTCTTAAACTGCGGATACTGCGCGTTCCTGCCGCGCCATTTATGAAATAGAAAGGGCTTCTCCACGTCCGTAATCTCAGGGATCATATGCTCATGCCCGAAATACTTCGCCACCTCAATGGGCGCAAAACGCATTCCCGCCGCCTCAATCTCCTTGCGGTATTTACAGCAGAGAAAGATGTCCTCGTTATATTCATCTTCCTTCTCTATTTTTTCCCACTTAAGCCCTGCCTGCGCTGGAAAATCCATAAGCCTTCTGCTTCGGATCGACACGCTGTTTCCCACCCGGACAATCTCTCCTTTGGCATCCCGGTAAGAGTAGTCGTTTTGCGGCAGCGGCCACGGGGATCCGATATAGTCATAATCCAGAAACGCGTCCTGCCAGCTCTCGGGATGCACCACAAAACCGTCGGCGTGTACGATCAGAGCAAATTCTGTATGAATGTGCTCTCCCAGTTCATACACCATTTTGTAGTTAAACTTATCTATGTTATCCAGCTTAGAGGTATGGGAATATCGGATTCCCTTTGGCAGTGACAACGGTTTTCTGTGGGTGATCAGCACCACATCGCCAAAGGAAATCCCCCGCATACTGTATTCCAAAGCGCGGATCGTCTCATATACATTTACGCTGGTCATAGCCGCCAGCGTCACGTTTGGAAGAGAAAGCTTCCGCTCATTTGTCTGCGTGTTCTTTTTCATATACGCCCTTTCTTACGCTGTCCTTGTGATAATAGCGCGCAACGGCCAGATTCATCCAGTTTCCCTCATCCTCGCTCAGATCGGTGAAGTCAAAGAGGGCCGGCCGCACGCTGTAAGGTGCAATCACAACATCAGTCATATCCTCATCCGTATAAAGTTCATGCCGCGCCATCGCCTCCTGATAAAAGGTCTGTGCCTCGCCCCTCGCCACGGATCGCAGGGCGGAAATGCTCGTGTATGTGTTCTTGTCCGCCGTGAGCGCCCACACACCGAGCATCAGCAGCAGACATGTCACGCTCATGCGCTTTCCCGTCCGCTCCAGAAAGATGCCAAACGCTTCCGGCGCCCCATCCTCCCGCTGTTTTCTGTGGGAAAAATACCCGAGCCAGTATGCGGTCACCATCAGAACCGCCAGATAGTAAGTCATCTGAATGATATTATCTACACGGGAAAGCCCCGTCATACCAAGTGCAAAGAGCGTGGGGGTAAACATGGCAGAAACCACACAGTATGCCCCCGCCGTCACCAGCACGGGATGGGAAAAGTCCCGTTTGGACGCCTTCATATACTTCCACAGAAGCGGCAGGAGCGCCAGCCATAAAAGAATCACCAGCACCGGTGTCCAGCGGATTGCAAACACCGCCGTGTGATAAAAAGACAGCCCGACGGCCTTCACGGCGGAATATCCCTCATCCATATCAATACTCCCCCGTCTGCCGTTGCCGGGAGCGAGAACATTCACCAAAAATCCGGCACTCCCTGTCAGAAAAGGGATGATAACATGCGCTATCCTATTCTTCCTCTGAAAAAAAGCATAGCACACGAGTAGCGCCATCAGAATTTCCGCCTGCAGGCCTGTCACCAGATTGCCGCCGGCCACGACCAGAGAAAGAACTGCCGCCGCCGCGCAGAAAGCACACGCCCTCCCCCTCTTCTCCGCCCAGAGGCTTCCCGAGACAAGAGTCAGCAGGAAAAACCAGATAGACTGCATGAGCACATAGTGGGTGGAACCGTTGTACCAGTAAATTCCCTCGAAAGGAGCCTCTATCACCTGGTAGAACACGAACAGGAGAAGCGCCATAGAAAAGGACGCTCCTGTCTTTTCACAGCCAAGCCACCTGACCAGAATATGCCTCCCCACGAGAAAGGAGGAGGACGCAAACATGCCGATCATCAGAATCGGCACGACCCACGCAATATTGTAATCAAAATTCATGGGGCACATGCCCATCAGAAAGCAGGATATATACGTTCCCTGCCAGTCCTGATAAAAGTCCATGTTCTGCCGCCACGCCTCCTGCACGGAAGCCGTAAAAGAACCTGTCTCCTGCCAGACATCGTGCACCCGCCTGCCGTAATCGTAGTCGTCAATGCACATCACATTATATTTTCCCAGCCAGAGTAACGGTATCAGTGACAGAACCAAAAGCCCCGCCGCCAGAAAAACCGCCCGTCTGCCGCTCAAAAAATTCTCCGCTTTTTCCCAAGCCTTCATTCAAATCCGCCTTTTCCCTGAATCTGTGCCGGCGCAGCCTCAGGCCGGATGCACCAGCTTTTTCAGCCGCCGCACCACGCCGCGGCCAATTTTACCCAGATACGCCTTCTTATATAGATACCAGGCACGGAGCTTCATCATCTGAAGTCTCATGCCCGCAGGCCTTTTGTTTACTTCCGCATACTTCTTAGACCGTCTTTTGTAGGCCGCAAGCTCCTCCCGGCATTCCTCGTCCGTAAACACCCGGCCCCTGCGGTCCATGTAATGCCATCCTTCGTAAATGTTCTGCTCAGATGCCCAGTAGCCGTCTGACACATTATGTCTCGCCCAGTACTTCGGCGCCAGAATATACTGCACCGTATCGCTCGTAAAGGCAGGAAAATACGCGAAAGACGAATTTGCAAGCAATAAATAACGAGCGTTTTTCAAAATCGAATAGTCCTTTGCAAGGTCAAAGTTGTAAGCCGGAATACCCGGCAGAAACTTGTTCGCCTCCTGCACATCGTTGGTAATGATCATAAACTGCATGTCCGGATTGACCCTGCGCATCTGGCGCATCCCCCGGATCCAGTAACTTTTGCGCAAATAAAGCTCCGGTGATCCCATATAGTCGCTGCAGCGAAGATGCAGGATACAGAGATTGTCCCGACTGTACTCCTTACAGTCGTACTCTGGCTTTACCTTCAACCATTCCCTGATCTCCTCTTTATGGGAGATAAAATAGCTTTCCGCCTGCAGATTCCCGTAAAGGAGTGTGTCATCCTCCACCTCGAAAAGCTGCCTGTCCGCGTCCGTCACATAGACTCCATGGGTCAGGTCGTGGGGGGAATTTCCCGCAAAAAGTCTGGTTTCTTTCTCGTAATAGACCTTTTTATAGTCCTCCTTCTTCGAGGGGACGCCCATATCCAGATCCATAAAATACAGCCCGCAGTCGCTGTGCATATTGTTGGCAAAATGCTCCGGGTCAAGCACGCTGAACCGATACCCCAAATCCTGCGCGATACATCTGGCCGTCACATAGAAAAACAGCTGATTTCCAAGCCCGAAGCCCTCCTGTGTCTCGATTCCTAACATTTATTCCTCCAGATTTGTCTGCGCAATTTTCCCGTTTTCCACCTTATATATCACATCGCACTTGGCAATGGTATTCAGCCGGTGAGCAATAATCACCATCGTCTTTTTGCCATGGAAACTGTTGACAGCCTCCATCACCGCCGACTCCGTGTCGCCGTCCAGCGCGGAAGTGGCCTCGTCAAAGACAAGAATCTCAGGATTGTGGTAGAGCGCCCTTGCGATCCCAAGCCTCTGCCTCTGTCCGCCGGAAATTCTGACACCCCTGTCACCTATTGTCGTCTCCAGTCCCTCCGGCAGCTCCTCCACAAAGCTCTTGAGCTGTGCTTCCTCCAGCACTTCCCAGATTCTCTTATCATCGATCCTGTCCGCATCTATGCCGAAGGCGATGTTGTCCCGGATGGACTCGTCGATCAGATAGATGGACTGGGGAATGTAGCCGATCTTGGAAAGCCAGGACGGGTAATTTTCAAAAATATCTCTGCCGTCACAGGTGATCGTCCCTTCCTGCACATGTAAAAGACCCAGCAGAATGTCCACAATGGTGGATTTACCGGCACCTGAAGGCCCCATAATGCCTACCGACTGCCCCTTTCTGACCTCCATATGTGCGTCCGTGAAAATAGGCTTCTCCGTATTCGGATAGGAGAAGCTGATATGATCCAGCACGATTTTGTCCGTCAGCGCAAGCGGCGGTTTCTCCTGCTTTTCCTCTCCCGTAAGCCCGGTCACGCTGCCGTTCACATCGCGCTTCATATGATCCGTCAGGTTCTCATACAGATAATCCAGACACGGCTGCGCGTAAGCGATCTCCGACAGATAAGTGTTGATGCGGTTGGTGGCCGGCATCACCCGCACCGCCGCCGCCGCAAAGGCCATAAGCTGGGGCATCAGCACGGTGATATCGCCGTCCTGCAGGATATAAACAAGAATAAAGGACAACATCGCGGCAATAAACACAGTCTCGATCAGCAGCCGCGGCGTATTGTTCATCACCGCATAGTTTCTCGCCACATTGGCCCCGACCGCACCGCTCTCATAATAATTGCGCACAAAGAACTCTTCCCTGTGCAGCACCTTCACATCCTTCAGGCCGTAAATAGACTGGATTCTCCACTTGGCAATCCGTGACTGGATTGCCTGGTTCTTTCGCCCGATGGCATTCAGACGGGGCTTGAGCACTCTGGTAATCATCAGCGTCATCCCGAGAAAGAGCACACCACAGCCTATGGAAATGAGCGGACTCATCCACATCAGCACGATGCAGATGGATACCGCCACCACAATCTCTGTGGTCATCTGGATCAGCACCAGGATCAATTGGAAGGCGTTGGGAATATCGCTGTCCGTCAGCCGGAATACTGTGGGAATGTCGGCCCCCAGATAATCTTCATAAGGACGGTTTAAGAACTCCCGCATGACCCGGCTGATCATTCGGTTGCGGTTCCTGGTCACAAACGTGTTCTGCACATAAGTCAGAAAAAGAAGATATACGTTCTTAAAGACAAAAATGCCTATCAGAACGCTGAGCATCCAGATAATGAGGGTTCTGGATGAGTCTATCCCCAGAGTGGCGGCAGCTTTCCCCACCAGTTCATTCTCCATGATTTTGTCCGGCGCCATAACCGCCTCCGCCACAGGAAGCATCATGGAAACGCCCAATGTCTCTAAAATACCGCCAATCAGGATCAGAAAGGCCAGACCGCCGAGCTGCCAAAACTGTTTTCTGTCAAAAAGATATGCAATTTTTTGCAGCAGGCCCACATGTTCCTGACTCTGTTTCTTCATAATATATAGGTTCCTTCCAAAATGATATGTTTACGCCTGTGTAACTATAATTTTCTGCATATCCGCCCGGTAAAAATCGCTGTTATCCGCCCCGTTGAGCCAGCGCTGCGGCGCAAGCACCGTTTTCCCCGGATTCTTATTCAGATAGGACGCCCACCAGCTGAAACTGCTGTTTGCAAGAATATGATGTTTGCAGCGGCTCATCAGCAGAAATTCCATATAATCGTTGTCCCCCGCTCCCTGCAGGTCAACCCAGGTGATATCCGCATCCTCCTTGTCCCTGTCCTGGCCAAACTGCCTTCTGCCCCATTCCCTGTCATTGGTAAAAAGGAAAAACCGGCATCCCGGATATCTTTCCCGCATCTGACGGATTCCTTCTATATAATAGGCGTCCGTACAGATCCCGCCGTAAAGGTTCTGGTTTTCGGGCGTCAGATAGTCCCCCCTGCGCACATGCAGGCTTACGGAACACCCGTTATTAATTTCCTGCAAATACTGTCCTGCAGATTTTCTCTCCTCGCCGTTTTCGCTGCGTCCTTTCTTTTCCTTTCCGACTTTCCCGGCACCTCCGCTCTCACCGCCACTCCACAGGCCCGCCTTTTCCAGATACGCCGACAGCCTGTCCGTATCGTAAGCATCACGCACCTGCCTCTCCACAGGCTGGAAATATTTTTCTGTCTGCCAGTAGCCTTCCAGATAAATGTCATCCCAGGTCAGCACCTCCGGGATGAAAAGCTTGCCCTGTTCAAAATACGATTTCTTATGTCTGCCAAAGAGCTTCCGCCTCACCCGGTGCCACGGCAGCATGGAAGAGTCCAGCATCTTCCGAAGTTCCTCCCCGGAAGGCCGTTCATAAGTGATCCCGAAAGGAGCAAGCGCCGGCATTCTCTGGGCATCCTGCTCGAACCCGGAAACATCATCTATTTTGACCTCCCTGCCAAGGTCTTTCAGTTGCAAATAAAGGGCGTACTGGAACATCTGGTTGCCCAAGCCGCCCGCAAGTTGTATGATTATCATCTTTTCATCCATTTCGAACCATTTTGTGCCGGGAAACCGCAAATGAGTCCGACCATTTTACTCCATCTTATCCAAAAGCAAAACGCTCGCTATTTATATTTCCCGAGAAGCCGCTTCACTCTCACCTTGCACGGGATCACCACCTGCTCGTCCCACCGCAGTTTTCTGCAGTAGGCATCGGGAGAGCGGTAAAAAAGTTTCAGCTTCTTTCGGTCTCCTGGTGCCGCCATCGGACTCTGAAAGGCTTCCTCCGCCCTCTTTCTGTCCCTCTCGAGAATTTCCGTCAACCGAAGCAGGTATCCCCCGCCATCCTCCGTCCGGGAAAGCTCCCAGTAAAATAACAGAAGTCGTTTATAAAAGAAATAATCGTGGGTCAGAGCCAGATCCTCCCTGCCGAGATTTTGCAGCAGCTTCGTCTTCTCGTAATAGGCAGGAATCTGATCCGTGAAAGTGCGCGAATTAATCCGACAGTTCATAATGCTGTCCTCTCTGTCTATTATATAGTTATACAGGGCAATGTCAAGGTAAATGCAACGTCTGGCGCGCGCCAGAGCCTCCGTGGCAAACACGATATCCTCGTACCAGCGCCCCTCGGGAAACAGATTCTCTGACAGCAGTTCCTTCCGGTAAAGCTTGTTCCACGCCGCATTCTGAATCGCAAACTCCTCCCGCTCCTCCACATAAGCCCTGAGAGCCTCCTGCCCTTCAAACAGGACTGCCCTGTCCACCGACTCATCCAATGTGCGGGAACGGGAAATCTGCCGGTAACGGCAGACTGCCAGATCCGCCTGTTTGTCCTGCAAGGCGGAAAACAGCTTCTCATACATGTCTGGATCGATCCAGTCATCCCCGTCCACAAAGCCGATATAGTTTCCCCTTGCCCTCGCGATCCCCGTATTCCTCGCATGCGAAAGGCCTCCGTTCTCCTCGTGTATCACCTGTATCCGCGCATCGCTCTCTGCCAGTTTGTCCAAAATTGTCCCGGTAGCGTCCACGGAACCGTCGTCCACCACGATGATTTCCAGATTGCGGTAAGTCTGCTCACAGACGGAGCGGACTCCCCTCTCAATATAGGCTTCTATATTGTAGGCGGCAACGATTACGGAAATCAGTTCCGTCTGCTCCTCCTTATGCAATTCGGGTGGCCGGTACTGCTTCAAAATTTCCACTGTCCCTTTCTCCTTCTCTGCTGCGTATCTGTTTTTCGTCTATCCGTTCCCGCCTCTTTGTCTGTACATTTCCTGTTCGCAAGGCAGATATATTTCTATCGTTATTCTTTATTCCATCCAGATATCGTTTCTATTATCAGCAATAAATAACACTGACCACCTGTTACGAAATCATTTTCTCAAAAGTCACATTTCTTCCGTAACACATGTTTTCTGGCACTCCTGCGTGGCAATAAATTAAATCTTCATTTTATATTTCTATGCATCCACCACTCCTGAAACATCAGAATGTACCAAATCTGCGGTCTCCAGATGTTTCCTATAATATAATCATCCCATAATTTTTTGACCGCCGTCGTGTCAAATAGCCCCTGCTCTTCCAAAAGGGAAGACGCCAGCAAACTCTCTGCCCATTCTCTCAGCTCCTTCTCCTTCAACCATCGGTGAAGTGGAATGGAGAACCCTTTTTTGGGCCGTTCCATCAGTTCCCGGGGCACGTAGCGATATAAAATGTCCCGCAGAATCTTTTTGCTGACGCCATCGGCCTGCCGATAAGACAGGGGCAGCGTCCACGCAAACTCTACCACATCCTTATCCAGCATCGGCACGCGCGTTTCCAGCGACACCGCCATCGCCGTCCTGTCCACCTTGGTCAGAATATCGTCCGGATGGTACATCAGCAGATCCATCAGCATGAGATTGTGCTGCTGCTCCTCCAGAAGCCCGGAAGGGTATGTGTCCATCCATGTTTTGCCTGCCCTGCGGGACTGTATGGCATCCCAGGTGCCAAAATCCGCAGCCCGTCCCGCTACGCCGCCCCTGACCAGCCCGAGTCCTTCGCCGATCTCCGAGCGCAGGTACATATCCTCTATGGACTTCGCCCCAAGCAGCCTCGCCCTGGTCGCCAGGGAAGCCTTTCCCGAAGCGGCAGCAACCCCCAAAAGGGCGCTTGCGGGAAAGCGCAGGGCACCCGGTATCTTTCTCACTTTATTCCAGATGTGGTCAATAGAATAATAGGTGTTATACCCACAGAACAGCTCGTCTCCGCCGTCTCCGCTCAAAGACACCGTCACATGCTCCCTCGTGATACGACTCACCAGATAGGTGGGAATCTGGGAAGAATCCGCAAAGGGTTCCCCAAACATCCCCGCCAGCATCGGAATCACGCTTTTGGCATCCTCCTCCGTGATATAGACCTCCGTATGCTGCGTTCCCAGATGGGCGGCGATCTCCTTCGCTGCCGGCGCCTCATTGTACTGCTCCTCCCACATGCCCACCGTAAAGGTTCTGACCTTCTGCGCGCTCTGTGCCTGCATCAGCGCCACTACCGTACTGCTGTCAATCCCGGCAGACAAAAAAGCGCCTACGGGCACATCCGCTGACATCTGTCCGGCGATGGATTCCCGCAGCAGACGCTCCAGCTCATCCGCCGCTTCCTCCTCACTTCCCCGAAAGAGATTTTTCTGCCCGGAAACCGCCGTTTCCATCATCGACCAATACTCTTCCATCTCTGGTTTGTCAAATGGTGCTTTAACCTTTAATATTTTTCCCGGTTCCAGCTTCCAGATTCCCCGGTATACGGTGTAGGGCGTCGGAATATAACCATAACGCATGTAATCGCCCATAATATCTACGTTGACTGGATTGGTAAATCCATCTAGTGCGGCGATGGAACAGAGGTCCGAACCAAAGACAAAGCTGCCATCATTCTCACTGTTATTTATATCATCCTTTAATATTCCATAAAATAACGGTTTTTCTCCAACTCTGTCCCGAGCAAGAAATAGCACACGTTCTTCCCTGTCATACAACGCAATCGCAAACATTCCCTTGGCCATTTTCAGTGTATCTTTGAGACCGTATGCGGCAATCGCCTCCAGAAGCGTTTCCGTGTCGGAAGTTCCCCGGAAGGCAGCCGCCTTCCCCTCCGCCGACAGCTTTTTCCGAATGGAAACATGATTATAAATCTCCCCGTTGAAGGCGATCACATATCTGCCGTCGTGGGAAACCATGGGCTGTGCTCCCGCCGGCGACAGATCCACGATCGAAAGCCGCCTGTGTCCAAGCACCACCCTGTGGTCATCGGAGACCCAGATCCCCGAGGCATCCGGCCCCCGATGGTACATTTTATCACACATCCGCCCGATATTCTTTTGCCAGTCTCCTTTGAAATTACAAAAACCCGCGATTCCACACATATGTTATTTATCCTTTCCTCCATGCCTCAGATACCGTTTTTATGTCTTATTCCTCAATGATCTCCGCGTAATCGCCGTTTGCAATCCGCTCTCTGATGGTTCTGACTGCCTCTTCCTGCCTTGCCTGCCACAGTTCGTAGGAAGCGTCCCAGGAGTCGTAGGAAGCGTCCCCTCGGTGGTCGGGAAACGTATAGTGTGCCGTCAGGTATTCCTTCAGAAAATCCGTGCACTTTTCCGCCCCTGCCGCGTTAGTGTGACTGCCATAATCCGCAAAATCCTCCTCAAAGACAATGCCGATCTCATCATAATAATCATTCATATTTAAGAAGGCGTATCCGCTTTCCTCCACGATCCCTGCCAGATAATTGAACATCTGCTGTTCCTCCAGAGATTCCCCATACGGAGAGACGATAAACAACGCCTCCCGCCCATTCTCTATCAAGTAGGCAATCAGTTCCCGCAAATATTCCTCCTGCTCCTGCGGCACTGCCAGAACTCCCTCCGCGCCGCCGCAAAGAGGTTTGGGCTGAGGCCCCACCTCATCCCGGAAGGTATAGCCCTTTAACGGATGTCTGTGGCGGTAGAACATATTCGCCCACTCCGAAGGGAGCGCCAGCATTTTCCAGTTTGTGTGATATTTCATAATATCGATATAGTAGCTTAACCGGCCTTCTGCATCGTCTTCCGGTACCAGTCCCTGTATCGTCCTGATCCGCTGAGGCGAATAGCGCAGATTATCCGTCACGCCGCGTGTGTAAGCCATATTCTCCATCAATCCGGCTTCTTCCATCGTAAACATGCGCATCTCAAAAATGTAGAGCGAAGGCGACTGGGTTTTCTCCGCCTCCTCGGCCAGATAACGCATGGCCGCCGGACGCTGCACGTTAGTAGAGAGCGGATACATCGCAATGCCCGTCTCCCCCCACAGCTTTGGCGCCGCATAATACGGAAAAACCGGACTTGATCCGATCATCACCACATCCAGCGAATCCTTTTTCTCCGCATAAAAGCCCGCAAAGCGATCCTTCACATCGCCATTGGTTCTCACCATATAGGAAACAGGCACGAGAATGGCCAGGAACAGCAGCACAAAAATAACCGCCTGCAGAATTGTTTTATTATTACGCATGTTATCCATTTGCAATCTCCTCAAAATACGCTTTCCACAGCGGATTTACGCGCTCCGGCGCAAGTCTCTCCTGAATCCTCGCCGCCTCCCGGCCAAGCCTGTCCGCATAAACAGAATCTCCCAGAAGCCTGTCCATCGCACGCTCCAGCGCTGACTGATCACCCGCAGGAATGACCAGACCGCTCACGCCGTCTTCCACCAGCTCCTCCGTGCCGCCGCTTGGCACATCCGTGGCAATCACAGGCAGCCCAAGCGCCAGTGCCTCAATCAGGGCGTTGGAGACCCCCTCCGAATAGGAAGTAAGCAGAAACAGGGAAGCGCGTCCAATCCGCGCCGCCACATCAGGCACAACTCCAGGCAGGGATACGCGCTCTGCAATACCGAGCTTTGCCGCTGTCTCTTCTAAATAGAAACGCAGTTCCCCGTCTCCATAAATCACAAGCGTATATTCCGGGTATTTTTCTTTCAGCCGCGCAAAAGCGCGAAGCTGCATTTCCTGGTTTTTGTTGGCATCCATGCGCCCCACAGACACAATTTTTTTCTCCCGCACACCCTCGTATCTTGGTCTGATAAAGGCCGGATTCAGAGAATTAGGCAGGATTACGGCTTTCGCTCCAACCTTCCTGCTAAAGAAGCTTCTGGAGCGTTCCGTCTGTAAGACGACTCCCGCTGCACGGGAAAAGAGGAAATCCGCCAGCATCCGCATTCCCTTGGAAGGATATTCCTCCTTTGCCTCCCCGACTACAGAGACCACAGCCTTCGTCTTCGTCCTCATAGTGGTGACAACAGCCATAAAATTATTTTTTCCGATACAGGACAGCACAAGATCCGCCTCCTGCTCTTTCCATATCGTGTGTAATTTATTGAGCCTTCTGAAAAAATTGATTACCCTGTTTCCAGAGACTTTTTCTTTTTCAATGTCGGAAAGGATTCTCTCAATTCCATCCGGCAGTTCATACTCCTCTTCCTTCTGATATTGCGTCACCATGACGACACAATACCCTTCCGTCTGAAAGTATTCGGCCAGATTTACAAACACACGTTCGGCTCCTCCTTTGCTGAGGGAGCCAATATAGAAGGCTATTTTCTTTCGCTCTTTTTTTTCACTCATGGTCTTGCATAAATTCCTTCATTTTTCTACAAAAACATCTGTTTTTAAATATTTTTCCTGCATTTTTCTACAAAATACGGCAAAAATTGAGGTATTAATTAAATTCTCATTTATTTTTATTCTTTTAAATGTGTTGATAATTCACTCTATTTTCTGAAAATTCTTTTCTGTTTTTTTCTAAAAAACATACGCTATTCCTTCGTTTTTTTAAATCTCACTTGTTACTGTTCTCGTAAAAATGCGTGTACCACTGCTGGAAAACAAAGAGTGCCCAGATCAGCCCCGAATAGTTTTCTCCCGTCCCGCGTCCCCTGTCTCCTGTATCAAGATAGTCCTTCACCATCTTCGATAGATACGGTTCGTCAAACAGATTCTGACGCTTCACAAGATCATGTCCCGTATAATATAACAGTCGTTCTTTCAGCGGGCCTCTCAGCCACTTATCAAGCGGCACGCCAAACCCTTTCTTCGGACGCTCCAGCAGTTCCCTCGGGACATAATCATAAGCGATCTCTTTCAGAATATGCTTTTTGTCCCCCGCCGCATATTTATAGACATGGGGAATCCGATAGGAAAAGTCCATCACATCCGGGTCAAGAATCGGGCATCTCGCCTCCAGTGAGTATTTCATGGACGCGCGGTCCATCTTGCAGAGAATGTCCCCCGGCAGATAGGTGTCCATATCCAGAAGCATCCGGCAGATCTGCCAGTCGCTGACAGGATATGCGCTCTCCATGGGATAATGCACCGGCAGGACACGCTGCACCTGGGACACCCCGCCCACCATAGCCCGCGCCATCCCCGGATAATTTCCCGCACCAAACTGCGTCTTCGTCTCCCGGTTCCTGTTTCCGGCAATCACGCGCACCCTGAAGGGCAGCTTTTCCTCCAGGCAAAGCCGCCTTACCCCCGGCAGACCGCACAAACCATGCACCATGCCTCCCAGCATATCCAGCTTCTGCGCCTGGGCAACCTTCTCGTAAATATTGTAGCCGCAGTAAAACTCATCTCCACCGTCGCCGGAAAGAGCCACCGTCACCTGCTCTCTGGCCAGTTTGCAGACCAGCATCGTCGGTATCTGGGACGGATCCGCAAATGGCTCATCATAATATTGGGGAATGCTCTCCACCATACGAAGCATGTCCGTCTCGTCAATCATCAGCTCCGTGTGAGACGTTCCCAGATAGTCAGCCACCGCTCTCGCATAAGGCGCCTCATTGTAATTATCCTCGAAAAAGCCGATAGAAAATGTCTTTACAGACTCCGCAGAATGGGCCTGCGCCATCGCCGTCACCAGAGAGGAGTCATAGCCGCCGCTCAAAAAAGTCCCAAGCGGCACATCCGCAATCATACGAAGAGACACCGCGCGCTGCAAAAGCGCTTTCAACTGCTCCTTCGCCTCCCCGTAGCTTTTTACAGGCCGCTTCGCCGCTTCCCCATAGGCCTCCCGCACACTCCAGTAATTCCATGTACTGATCTGTCCATTCTGAAACCTGAGGATCGCGCCCGGCGCAAGCTTATAGACATTCTCATAGATGCTCTCCGGCGCGTTGATATACTGCTGGTACAGGTAGCGCGAAAGCACACCCCTGTCTATCCTTCCCCGGAAATCCGGGCAGGCCATAATCGGCTTCAGCTCCGACGCAAACACAAGCTCTTCCTGCTCATACCAATAATAGAGCGGTTTCTTGCCGATACGGTCACGGACCAGGTAAACCGCCTCCTCCTCTCTGTCAAAAAGAGCGATGGCAAACATACCGTTAAACCGGTTCACACAGGAAATGCCCCATTTTAAATAGGCGGCTATGATAACCTCCGTGTCGCAGTCCGACAGGAAGGGATAGTCCGCCAATTCCTCTCTCAGTTCTCTGAAATTATAAATTTCCCCATTAAAGACCGCAACAACCCGGTCATCCGCCGAGTGCATGGGCTGATGCCCCAAAGCAGAAAGATCCATAATGGAAAGCCTTCTCTGCGCAAACCCTGCCCGGTAACCGCCGGCCAGCGCGTAAACCTCTTCCCCGCTGTCGTTGGGGCCCCTGTGATACATCGTATCATTCATCTTTTTAAGCTGCCCAGGTGTGACCTCCCGTCTTCTGATGTATCCGCATATCCCACACATTACAAACTCCAATCCGGAAAATGCCTGCTTTGTGCATTCTCCCACGCAAAATTCAGAGGTTCCTTTCGCGCCGTTATCTCACATTCTTGTTCATAAAGTATTCCCTGTATTCTCCAAAATCCTTACACTCATTGTCCACGGACTCCACCAGCTCTATATATTTCTCCTGCATCAGCGCCCGATAATTGTCGAAATTATCATACCCTTCTTTACACCATGCAAACGGATGCGTCAAAATCTGCACCTTGTCATGGCCCGTGATATTAGCCTCGTCCGGGTAACCGTAACGCCAGATATGGTTGGCGTCCGACATATATTTCACGTTCAATTTAGTATCACTCGTTATTTTATCTGCATAGGTAAAAAATTCATCCTGATACGCATTGAGCAGACCATCCAGCTTGATATTCTCCCTTAGCACATCATTGGAAGGTCTGTGCACCGAAAATTCTGTGATGGCAAAGCCAAACATCTCGCTTAAAATATCAATTTCCATGCGGATGCGCTTCTTGATCTGTTCCATGTCTGTCATGCCATTTAAAGCAAAATGCAGACCGATCTGCTGGCCTCTCTCATGCATGTCCTTGATGATATCCATATTTTTACGGGAAAGAATATTGTAAGAATTGTTTGTCCACTGGAAAAAGAAAGTAGAGGTAAAGTCCATGCTCTGCTCCACTTTGGCAAGCTGCCACGCTCTCTCCACACTGTACTCCACGTCATGGCGCATGATAATAAAGGAATCCCGGCCGAACGCCTCCGCATAGCCGCACTGACGGCCTGTTGCCTTTATAATTCTGATGATTTCCCTGTAATCTTCAAATGAAAACATATTTCCCTCCGCTCTGAGGCGTATGTACCCCTCTGCTTTTAGTAAGTTTACCACAATTTTTTTAAAACCGCTACTGCGCACGCCGCACGGACTTTTTCCCGTAATATGCGGCAATGCCCTGATTGACCCAGCCTTTCTCGTCCTCGTCAATGTAAAAGCACTCAAAATCCTCGATATATTCCGGCATTTCCAGCTCCACATCCTCCTCCGGGCAGGTAGCCAGATAGTCGTAGATCGCCGTACATTTTTCATAGTAGTCCCTATAGCTTCCGTTATGCACATAGCGGGCCACACGATAGAGAGGCAGTTCCTCCACGGTCAGCGGCGTAACGATGAGCGCCGTCAGACAAATGTAGAGCAATACCGTGACCGTGTGTCCATCCGACGACAGACCCCAAAGTCTGTGACAACAGACGCCAAGAAACAGCGCCAGATTCAGAAACGAAATCACCAGGGCCGTGTCTATTATAAAATAACATCTGTTTGGCACATAATACCCGCCATAGCCGAGCGCCACCGGAAAGTATGCCACAAGTCCCGCAGGAAGCGCAAACACCGCAGCAACACCATATTCCCGCAATGCGATCCGGCATCTTCCCGACAAATACACGCCAGCCGCTATCATCACAAGAAATACCAGTCCGAGCATGGTCTCCCGGAACAGTCTTCCCGACTCCTCCGCAAACATGCGCGCAGTATAAGCTATCGCCTGTCCGAAATGCAGGCCGGCTCCCGCCGTTCCGTCATGTCTGGAAAAGTTTCCAGGTGCCGCCGCATTGATCAGCGCACCGGCAAAGCCTGCCGCAAAGACAGCGAGATGATATCGTGAAACTTTTCCCGTGGAAAGGAAAAACACCGCCGTCAGCATCAGCGCCATATAGCAGCCAAGCCCCGCAACCGCCAGCGAGCCGCCAGAAGACAGAAACATAAAAAACGCCGCAATTCCCGCACAGACTTTTTTCCTGCGGGAACTGCTCTCCCTCTTATTTATAAAAAGAAACAGCGTCAGGGCAATGAGCATAAGCGAAAAAGGCATGCTGTACGCCACCGCCCCGGAAAACCAGAAATAAATCTCCGCATAGACGTCCGCATTCACCACTGACAAAAAGAAAAGCGTGAGAATCACCGCTTTAAACGGCATAAGGCTCTTCGCACCGCCTGCCGTCTGCCCGCCGGATCTATCCGCCTCCCAGACGCCCATTCCCGTCTCCGTCCCTAAAAAAGAAAGCCCGGCCCACAAAAGAACCGCCAGCGAAACAAGAAACAGCAATGCGTTTCCCACCATAACAGCCCTAAGCTGCGGCAGACCAAAATTGTTGATCGGCGAGAGAAACGCCTGCAAAAACATGGAAAACCACGTGCCCTGCCAGTCCATGTACAGATCCTGCACATACAGAAGAGACGCCGCAAAATACTGCGGCAGCGAGACATGAAACGCTCCCACCCGCACGCCGTGGGTAAAATCATCCCCGCTGAAAACGGTGTAACCCGCCCCCACAGAAAAAACAATTATAACAGCCGTTATTACAATAGCACACGCTATTGAAAGCAGAATTTCCGCCGCTCTTTTTCCTCTCACGCGAGTCCTCCATTCTCCCGGGAATCCCAAAAGGCGCCCACACTAGAAGCTTTGATACAAAAAAGCTGCCGTGTCATAACTTCCTCCATAAATCCCCGTAATCAATAAAAGCAGCACCACACCGTAATAACAACACCATCTCAGCACCATCGGACTTTCCGTCAGCATGCGCCGCACATCCTTACCCCGTTCCTCGCATACCGAAACTGCCAGCCACAGCAGGCAGGCTGCAGCCAACAGCAAAAACCCGTACTTGCTGATTCCGCAAGACGTCACCTGCAAAATTCCTTCTTTCATCCGGAAATCCATGAAAAGCGCCCGATAAATCTCCCCTACCTGAGAAAGGCTTTCCGAGCGGATCAGCACATCCGCCACAAACACGATCACCCACGTCCTTGCCATGGCAAAGAAGCCATAACCTTTTCCTTCCTTTATATGGAGTTTTTCCTTCCATACACCGTACTGTGATTCCAATACGAGGGATACACACATAATCACGCCGTAATAGATGCCCCAAAGAAGATAACTCGCAGTTCTGCCGTGCCACATACCCGTCAGCAGCCAGACCAGCATTGTCCCGATGATACCCGTCACATGCTTTCCAGACCCGGGCCATCTCTTTTTCGCGTTTTTGGCAATTTTTCGCCCCGTCCCGGACATGATAAAGGAGAACATCACATAATCCTTAAACCAGGTTCCGAGCGTAATGTGCCATCTGCGCCAAAATTCCGCCACAGACTTTGAGAAATAGGGCCTTTTGAAGTTCTCCGGCAAAGAAATGTCAAAGGTTTCACTGACTCCCAGCGCCATGTCCATATACCCCGAAAAATCCGCGTAGAGCTGTAACATATAAAGAACCACCGCCAGCGCATAAATGCTTCCCGGGAATCCACCTCCGGCGCTCCCAAATACATTTCCCACAAAGAGATTGATCCGATCCGCAATCACCAGCTTTTTGAACGCGCCCCAGACAAACCGCTGCACGCCGGAGAGCATGCGTTCAAAGTCAAATTTGTGCTCCCGTTCCAATTCTCCCTGCAATTTCCCATAGCGGTTAAAAGGTCCCTGCGTGATCGCCGGAAAATAAGCCAGAAACAGAAAGAATCTGATCGGATTTTCCTGTGCCGGACACTGTTCCCGTCCCACATCCACCACATAGCCGATTGCCGTCAGCGTATAGAAGGAGATTCCCAAAGGCATCACTACCCGGGTAAAAAACGCATCACCCAGGGGCGTAGTCAGCCCTATCTCCTGCAAAAAAGGCAAAATCACCACCATATATTTCGTGCAGAGCAAAATGCAAAGGCTCAACACAAAATAAAGGATTTGAACGCGTTTTCTGCGCCTCTCAAATCCCATCTTCACTGCCTTTTTGCGCTCTTTGTCCGCAAGATCCGAAAGCGCCGCTTTCTGCGCCTCGAGACTGCGCTTTAAATACAGGCCGCACGCATACGCGCCTGCCCCCGTGAGTAAAAGCCCGATCGGCAGCCCACCCGTGCCGGCCACGTAAAACAGGCCGCTTGCCACGGCCAGAATCACCCACTGGCGCTTTTTCGGCACCAGATAGTAGAGGGCAAAGGAAATCACCCACAATATTACAAAATTGGCTGACAAAAACTGCATATACTCCTCCGCGCAGAAAATACCGCCATTCAGGCATTCTCCTTGCTACTCTTCTACCAACCGTGCCACCAGCTCTATGATCGCTTCTTTGTTTCTGAAGTTCTCCGCCACTACATATTTCGCATCGATTTCAATATCAAAGGCGTCCTCCAGTTCACTCACAACATTGATCACCGTAAAGGAGTCAATCACGCCCTCCTCCATCATATTGTCGCCCGCATAACTGAGAGCTTCCTCGCAGTACTCTTCCAATATTTCCAATACCTTTTCTTCCATAATTGCTATCCTTTCCTGATCGATTATAAACCTCTTATATCGCGTCCATATACATCCCGGAACTATAACGGTCGATATTTTATTTTCAGCAAATCCCCGTCCGGCAGCGGCAGATAAAGCAGCCCCGCCCCCTCTTGTCTTTTCTCCGGGACAATCTTCCGATACCGCAAAACTTCCGCGCGCACGCCTCCTATTTCCATCTGCAGCGGCGGAAAGATCCCGCTTTTCCCGTAATCCACGCTGCGCAGCAGGCGGTACACCTTCTCTTCCGGCTCACTCAAATCCAGAAACCCGTCCCCCGGTATCTCAAAAGAGCGGTACATCCGTCTATCCGGCGAAAACCTCTGCGGCCTCGCTGCGGCATTTTTCTGCAAAACGGAATCGAAGCACTCGTAAAATCCCTCGCACGCCAGATCCATCAACGCTTCCGTCAGTTCGTAAGCTTTCATATCCGGGCCGATCTCACAGCTTTTCTGGATAATGATACCGCCTTCATCCACCCCTGCCGTCACATAATGCCAGGTGATGCCCGTCCGCTCTTCGCCCCGATAAATGACCCAGCTCGGCGCATTTCTTCCGGGATATTCCGGCAGCAGCGCATTGTGAAAGTTGATGATTGTAATATTCTCCCGCTCCACCAGCGCCGCCGGAAACAGGAAATTGTTACTGGCGGAGACAATCAGTGTTTTCTCCTGTATTTCCGCGAGATAAGTGCCAAGCGCCCTCCTATCCGATATGGACGCAAAGGGAATGCCCCTCTCTTCGCAGATCTGCCTCGTGACACCCAGCGCATGCGGCTCATGCTCAATAAATTCCAGCTCATAGCCATAATCCGTCCGTCTGGTGTCCGTATATTTCAGTATTTCCCCGGTGGCTTTCCCGTAACCGATCACCACGACTTTCTCAAAATCCGTTCTCATTTCGCGATATATTCCTTCAATTTCACCCGGTCAATTTTTCCGTTGGCATTGATCGGCATTTTCTCCACGCGGATCACCTTATTCGGCAGCATATACTCCGGCACCAGGTGAGAGATTTTTTCGTTGATATGCGCTTTCTCCAGCTCCTCCTCGATAAAAAGCACGATCTTCTGCCGCTTCTCGTCATAGAGACAGCAGTTTAAGGAAATCTCCGGCAGCGAAGACACCGCCGTCTCAATCTCTCCCAGCTCGATCCTGTGCCCCATATGCTTGATCTGGAAATCTTTTCGCGAGAGATAGACGATCTCCCCGCGCTCATTATATTTCACAACATCCCCCGTCCGATAAATCAATTCCGGCACCGCCTGATTCAGCGGATTCTGCACAAACGCTTCCTTCGTTTTCTCCGGGTTCTTATAGTATCCCATGGACAGGGATGTGCCTCTGACACAGAGTTCACCCGCCTCCTCCCCTGTCACCGGTTCATTCTTCTCATTCAGAACGAGAATATCCGTGTTCAGCATCGGAAATCCGATCGGGAGCGGCTCCTCGTCTGAAAATTCACGGTCTACTATATAATAGGTGCAGGCGTCCGTGATCTCCGTTGGCCCGTACAGATTGGCATACTGCACATCCGGCAGGAATCTGCGCCACACGTTGAGCTGTTTGTTCGGCATCACCTCGCCGCAGAACAGTACCCGCCGCAGCGTGTCCGACAAATCCACGTTCTTAAATGCCTTGAGCTTCGCCACCACAATGAGCGCCGAGGGAACCCAGAAAATGGTATTGATTTTCTTTTCCTTCAAATACTCCAGAAGCAAAACCGGCTGGGCAAAAAGCGTTTTCGGGATAATATAAGTCGTCGCACCCGTTTTCAGGGTGCTGTAAATGTCCAAAATGGAATTGTCAAAATAGAACGGCGCCTGGTTGCCAAAGCTGTCCTTCTCCGTGATGTCAAAAGTTTCCGTCACCCAGTCAATGTAGTCGATCACCGCCCGGTGGTTGATCGTCACGCCCTTTGGCACACCCGTGGACCCAGACGTGAACAGCACATACAGAAGATCTGTGTCAATGCCCTTCCCTCTCGCCGCTTCCAAGGCATCATCCTGCACATCGGACACCAAAACCTCCTCCAACAGCAGAAACTCCCCCTTGTAATCATACGCCGAAAAGACTTCACGCAAGGTTCCTGTGGTGATCACCACGGCTGGCTCCAGCACTTCCAGAATCTTGTTGACACGACTTCCCGGCATATCCACATCAATGGGGGAATAAAAATTACAGCTATAGGCCGCCCCCATAAAGGAGACAAGCACATCCACACCCTTTTCCAAAAAAATGGCAACAGGTTTCTTAAAGAGTCCTCTCTGCGTCAGCTCACTGGCAATAGCCCTGGCCTGCGCCCGCAATTCACTGAAAGTAATTTCCTTATTCTCATCCGCATAGGCCGTTTTATCGGGGAAACGCGCCGCCGTCTCATCCAGCCAGTAGGTAACGTTCGCTTTCATTTTATCCTCTCATCTCGCCGGAATCACGGGATAATAAGTATCCGCCGTCTTTTCCGTCTTTACATGATACACATCATACAGATCAGCCATTTCCAGACCGCATCCCTCTGGATCGTAGGAGCCGTAGAGCGCAATCCCTTTCTCTGCCGCCAGGTTTTTCACCTTCTCCTCCACATCCAGCGTGATCTGAAAAGCGTCCTCAGATTCTATGTAATTATACATCATGGGCGAATAGGGTGGCAAGTATAAAATAACCTCCACGCCCGCGTCCAGCAGATAGTCAATCATCCGCGAAAACCGCCGGAAATGATGCCCGTCTATCTCCTCGTAATCGGTCATGCGATAGACCACATGCTCTTCCATGGCCTGTCTCGTCATCTCCTCCACGTCTGCAGGACTTACCTCCCGAAGCTCACGCTGATAGCTGACACTTCCGTCAGAATGTTTGAGATAGCCTTCCGTCTCCCATTCATCCGTGTAGGAAACGGCAAACCGCTTTCGTTCGGGAAGCAGGGTGACGTTATAGCGGAAATAATCGAAAGAGAGCGCTTTGCTAAACTCCCTTCCGGTATCTTTATCTGGATTTGCCTGATCTGGAGACAGTTTGCCGTCCAGGGTCAGCATCATATAATTGGCATGGCTTTCCAATTCTTTCCACTTCTCGTTGTCGTGGCTTTTGTTAAAGAGAAAGGCGTCCACACCGATCACCGCAGTCTCCGGCAGTTTCCCCTCCGAGACCAGAATGCCCGCCACCGCCAGAAGATCGTAAATCGTTGCTTCGGACAGTCCCGCATTGTAGAAAGAATCCGTGTCAAACATCGTTCTCTCGAAGGTGTACACACGGCTGGAGCCAAGCGCCATAATCTGCGGCGCCTTCTCCATCCCGGTTAATCGCGCCGCCAGAAGATTCCTGTCATTGTAATCGGATTCCTCCAGACCTTCCACGTTCTTCCCCGCCGCCATCTGTGCGGCGATCTCGTCGTAAGTGACACGCAGGAGCGCGTAGGAATCCACATACCAGTTAACCCATCCTATGAAAAGAAACAGCGGCAAAAGAAAGAGAACCGCTTTCAACCATTTTTTCATCGTTCGCAGCCCCTCCCAAAAGCAACGCTGAACAAAAACGGCAGCGCCACAAACACCCCATAGGCATAACGGAACTCATTGTAAACCGGAGTCGCCAGAAGCAGGCTCCCCAGCAGCATCACACAGGGCGCGAATGAGATCGCCCGCCGTCTTCTGTAAAACGTGCACGCAAGCGCAAACAGCAGCAGCCATGTATTCATCCCCAGACTCCAGACCTTGTTGTAAAATGTCTGAAACCACTGCAAAAATTCACCCATGGACAGACTTACGTCATAACTGAAAACCTTTCTCTCGTTCTCGATGCCGAAAGGATTGTCCACCATGAAATACTCGCTGTAAAGAATCTGGTCGTGAGGAATATGTAAAGCGTAATACCCCGCCGTCTGTCTGATATGAGCCTCCACATAAAGCATGGGATTGCGAAGTCCCACTTTCAGCCAGAGCCTGGCGTACGCCCACTTGTTTTCCGCGATCACGCGCTGGTCGCCGTACTGACGTATATAATTTTTCGTCATGTCAAACAAATAAGGGTTGTAGTAATCGTCGATCTCTTCTAACGGAACAACCGCCTCCAGCATCGCCACTTCCTCCGGCTCAAGATTCCCGCCCCGCACATAGGCACAGAGAAGATGCTGTACCGGCATGGTCAGACTCTCAATCGTGTCCGGGGGCTCCACCTGCAGTGCATGAAGAACCGGCCCCTGCCAGAGCAGATAGCAAATCAGCACCGCCGACACAGAAGCGTACATGAACCGTCTCTCCTGCCCGCAAAACTGCCGCCCTCCGCCCTCTTTTTCAGTCCGCGCACCGTCCTTCTCTTTCTGCAGACTCTGTCTTTTCATTCTGCTGCCGCTCTGCCCACGGGCTCCGTCCCTCCCTCTCCCATGGAAAAGCTGCGGCACAATGAGCACAACCGACGTCCCCAGAAAGACGAAAATGCCGTTGCTTCTGAGCAGGCAGACCGACACTCCCGTCAGGAAAAACCAGAGCCACCGCCTGCTGCCGGACACCCCGGCCATTTTCTCCTGCCCGTCTGCGCCGGAAGAGACTTCCGCCTCTTTGACACAATGGTTTACCACCCACAGGAACAGGAGAAACGCCGCCGTAAACCATGCGTCCTTGCCCATGCAGATACTGAACATCCCGTTGACGGGTAAAAGGGCATAGAAAAATACCGCAAGGGCAAGCCAGAGGAGTCTTGTGCCCCGTCGGTACAAAAGATACAGATAAAACCCGAATACCGCTGCCGTCAGCGCCATCTGGCAAAAAGTGTACAGCGCCACCGCCGCCGTGTAATCGCCAAAAAGACCACAGCCCACCGTCAGAAATACTTTGATGATGAGCGTATGAAAGTAGGGGTGATGATTGGATTTCGCCGCCATGCCAAGCGCCTGTTCCATCTGCCACACCGCATCGTTGTTAAACCACGTCGGATAATACATAAGATAGTAAGGGAGATAGCAGATCAGACACAGCAGGGAAAAAAGAAGCCAGATCCACCAATGTCCCTTTCGTCCCTTCCTCGGCGGAAAAAGTCTGTGATAAAACTCCAGTACACCCGAAGGAAGACGGCCAGACAGAGCCGCTGTGTTCTCCAGAAGAAACCCCGCCGCAAGCATTACAGCGAAGCTTCCTGCCGCCCAGAGCACAAGCCGTCCCAGATTCTGCGCATTGCTGTAGTCCACCGAGCCCTGCCAGTCCCCCAGCACGACGAAACAGGCATAACAGAGAGCAATGGGAACCAGAGGCAGGAGCTTACGTCCCGTGGGGCGCTGTATTTTCATATCCCTTTCTGATCCCATGCAATTTCCTCCGTACTCCATCAGCTTTTATGCTTTCTGCGGTATGCCCCGCACACTTCCTCTATATAGTCCCGCCACTGTCCGTAAATCGCCTCATCATTAGCTCTCAGCGCGATCTTTCTCGCCTCCCGGCCAAGCCTTTCGGCCAGCGCCGGATCCTCGATCAGCCGGTTGATGCCGTCCTCCATCGCCTTCTGGTTCTTGATCGGAATGAGCAGACCGTCCACCTCGTTTTTCATAATCGTGCGCGGGCCGCCGCAGGGGCAGTCCGTCGCCACAATGGGCAGTCCAAGCGCCATCGCCTCCATCAGGGCGTTCGGCAGCCCTTCCCAATCCGAGCTGAACGCAAAGAGCGCCGCATCCGGGAGCTGCTTTTCCAGACTGTCACTGGCGCCCATCAGATGCACATAATCCTGGGCCTTAAGTTCTTCTATCGTCCTCTCCAGAAGCGCCTTCGTGCCGTCCTCCGTGTCCCTGCCGTATATTTTCAGATCATAATCCGGGTGCTTCTTATGCACCTCGTAAAAAGCCCGGATCAGCATCACCTGATTTTTGAAATCCACAAGCCGCCCGGACTGCACCACCGTCTTCGTGCGCTTCTCCGGCTCCGGCACGCCGATATACTTGGGATTCAGCGGATTTAAGATAATGCGCGAATTTTTCTGCAATCTGGGCGCAAAGAACTCTCTCGCCCCTTCCGTCTGAAAGACGCAGCCGTCCGCTCTCGGAAACAAAAAAGGAATCTGCACCTTATCAAAAGGCCTGTCATAATGCCCCACCGGGTCTGTCCGTATGGAAATCAGCACCGGGATCTTCATAAAATAAGCCGCCGTCAGCCCCCGGTACAGAGCCTTTCTCGCAAATGGGATCAGAATGTCCGGCTTTTCTTTTTTCAGAAATTCTTTCAGATAACGGATGCGCAGAAAAAACTGGGTCAGACGGCTTTTCTTCTCATCCCCCGGCCTGAGCCCCACATGCACGCGCCGCACTCTCTCGTCGATCCAAAATTCATCCTCACCCTGCCACTCTGTAGCGACAAGCACCTCATAGCCGTTCTGCACAAAACGGTTGGACAGATTGGAAACCACCCGCTCTGCTCCGCCCTGTTCCAGACAATTCAAGTGAAACGCAATCTTTCGTGCCATAACTCCTCCCAAACGTTACCTTTTTAGTCAAGCGACCATTCCCTGATCCTGCGGATATATTCCTCCTTGGAGAAAACGCCTGCCCGTTCCACGGAGAGTCTGCTGTAGCGCACCATCTCCTCCTCATTCTCCAGAAGGGAAATCACCCGGGCCGCTGTGCTTTTTTCTTCCTCCGCTATGTGGGATGCATTCATATCCGGCTCTTTTCCCATATTCGGCACCAGTACCCCGTATTTCCCGTCAAAAATCTCCGCCGGGCCGGTCATACAGTCCGTCGCCACCGCCGGAAGCCCCATCGCCATCGCCTCCACCAGCGCATTGGGGAAACCCTCCCAGTAGGAGGTCAGCAGATAGAGACTCCCCTTTTTCAAATACGGATACGGATTTTTCTGAAGCCCGGCAAAATGCACCACATCTGCAACGCCCAGATCATCCGCCAGTTTTCGATACTCCTCAAATTCTCCCTTGCCGATGATGAGCAGCTTCGTATCCGGCAGCTTACTGTGCACCAGGGAGAATATCTTGATCAGATGCCAGAAGCCCTTGACCACATCCTCACGCCCCATGGAGACAATGATCCGGCCGTCCTGCCATGGAAGGGAGGCTTCCTCTTCCTCCGCCCGCGCCCGAATCTGCGGAATATCAAAAAATCCCGTCAACGTGTACGCACAGCCGCACGCATATTTTTCCGCAATCATCCCCCGCAGCGTCTCCGAACAGCATAAAAGCCTGTCCGCCTTTTTGCAGAAAAGTCCAAGCCAGGAGCTGTCCATATCCATATAACTCATGATTCCCAGCCAGCACTTTGCCCCTTTTCCTGAAAAAAGACGTCCCGCAAAAACATTTGCCAGATTGGCCGTAGGGCCAAAACTGTAAGCTATGTCAATCTGTTCTTTCTTTTTCAGACGCTTAAGTCTGTATCCGCGCCGCAAAACATTGAGCACTTTGGCGGCCTTTCCCGGCCGGCTCGGCAGTCCCAGATCCACCACTGGAATATCTTCCACATCAAAATCTATATTCGCGGAATCAAATATGGCAATCTGCACATCAAAGTACGGTTTTAAGGCAAGTGCTGTCGCCGCACAGACTTTTTCCGCCCCGCCCTGATGCAGGGAAGGCACAATCAATAACAATTTTTTCATATACTTGCAAACTCCATTTCAGGCCTCCAAACGGCCTCTGCCGTCCTAAAGAACCGTACTTTCACCGAGGTAAAACCGCCGGTACCCTTGCGCCTGCGTCCGCACGTCGAAACCCGCCGTGCGCAGCTCCTGCGCCGTATTTCTGCGCTCATAGTCCGCCTGCTTTATGATTTCCGCCGCCCAGCGAACGGGAGGCTCCCCGATACTCAGGTAAGTAACCAGATCCGTGGCCTGCGCTTCTCTTGTGACAGTGTCTGACACCATACAGCGAAGTCCCGCTGCCTGCGCCTCCACCAGCACACCCGGCAGTCCCTCGAAGAAAGAGGGCAGAAGAAACAGATCCATCGCCTGATAAAACCGCTCCGCATCCCTGCGGTTTCCCAGAAAGCGCACCCGGTCAGCGATACCGAGCTGCCTGCATTTCTCCTCCATGGCGGGCCTGTCCTCACCCTCTCCCAGAAGCAGCAGACGCGCATCCTGCCTTTCCCTGCACACCGCCGCAAAAACGTCCAGCAGATATGGGTGGTTTTTCTGGTATTCAAAACGGCCTACGTGGCCCAGCACAAGCCCGCCGGAAATCCCGAGCTGTGCCCGCACCTCCTGCCGCACTTTCTCATCGTAGGTGAATCTTCCCACGTCGATTGCATTGTGGATGATTTTCACCTTTCCTGTATTCATGGCCTCCCCGCCAAACACATCCTGTCCCGCAAGCGCCGAGCAGGCAAAACAGTAATCCGCTTTCCCGGCAAGTCCCCGCCTGAAAAAGCGGGTCGCAAACCCCTTTAATCCCTTCACCACACCTGCGTTTCTGGCGTGGGCAGCCACGACAGGCACGCCGGCTTTCTTCGCGATGGGCAGATAAATGCCGGCCGTGCTGGTCATATGCCCCTGCACCACCCGAAATTCCCTGTGCGCCGCAAAAAAATCCCTGACAGCCCCTCTGTAAGAAAAATAATTGTATCCTTTAAATTTCGGGAGCACATAGATATGTCCTCCCATAGCCTGTATCTCTTCGTCGTAAAACTGCGGTTTTCTGACGCGTTCATCTGTTTTTCCGCGCTGCTTTTCTGTACTTTCATCCCGCCGCGCTTCCCGAAAACCGCTTCTCACCGTGGAATCATGCACCAAAAAGTCAAACTGAATCTCCTCCCGGTCCATCTGCCGGTAGAGATCCATAATGCGGCTTTCCGCACCGCCCAGCCCTACGCCGCCAAGCACGTGCAGCACATGTATCGGTTTTTCCATATTCTCATGCCCCTTATTCTAATATGTCCCCCGCTTTCAGCTCCAGACTGCTCTCGTAACGGTCGATCAAAAGCGACCCGTCCACTGTGCGCACTACGGGCTTTTTGTCAAACACGTCGATCACCTCACCCGGCGCATAAGCCGAAAAATCAATCATCTCGTCAAAGGGATGAGCCGTCCAGACGCGCACCTCTTCTCCTCTGCAAACCGCAAAAGCTCCCGGGAACGGCTCCGCCACACCGCGGATCAGATTGTAAATATCACGTGTCCTGTTATGAAAGTCAATTTTTCCGTCCGCCGCCGTGCGCTTCTCGTACCAGGAATCAAAATCCCTGGAATCTGTGCGGATCTCGATATGCCCGCTCTCATAGGCACTCAGCAGCTTTCGGATCAGCCGTTTGGAACAGATCATATTCTTGTACTGGGCCGTGCGGATATCATCGTGGGGCGTGATCGAAAACATTTCCGTGGCAAACACGTTGGGACTGTCCGCCTTCTCGTCATAGCGGAACAGATTCAGGTTAAACCGGGTGTCCCCCAGAATCACAGACCAGTTTAAGGGCGAGCGCCCTCTGCCGAAGGGAAGGTACCCGCTGTTGCCGTGAAACCCGTAAATGCCGTGCTTAAAGCAGTCCAGCACACTGACCGGGATCAGCCGCTGCCAGCCCATGGAAATGCCGATGTCAAACTCGTTCTCCCGCATCAGCTTCTGTGTCTTTTCGTCCGTCAGGAAATAGCTGTCCGCCTCGTGTACGGGAATCCCGTACTTTTCCGTCAGCACAGACAGTCCTCTATAACCCGAAACCTGATTTTTCTTTGTCACCTCCGGGCTGATCGTGATGACCAGATCTACCGGGCAGATTTCCTTCTGAATGAAATTTACGATATTTTCCGAAGTATCCTTCACACCGAAAACAACGACCCTATATCTCATGTGCCTCTCTTTCCCTTCTCTTTTCTGCAGGTTTATCCCGGTCATGGCGAAACGCTTACCGCATCCCGCCTTCCACTATTTCAAATATTCCCTGTACCAGTCGATGGCCAGCCCGATCCCCTTCTCAAAATCAAAGGAAGGATCATACCCCAAAAGCTTGCGCGCCTTGCTGATATCCGCATTGGAATCCCGCACGTCGCCCGCACGCGGCGGTCCGAATTTCGGCTCCACCGCAACGCCCAGCGCCTTGCAGAGCTGTTCGTACATATCTATCAGAAAAAGACGCCCGCCCGCGCCGATATTGAAGGCCTCCCCGGCCGCGTCGCTTTCCGCCTTGCAGGCGCGCAGATTCGCCTCAATCACATTGTCAATATAGGTAAAATCGCGGGACTGTCTGCCGTCACCATTGATGGTGGGCGTCTCCCCGTGGAGAAGCTGCTTGATAAACTTCGGAATGACAGCCGCATAGGCGCCGTTCGGATCCTGTCTGCGGCCAAACACGTTAAAATAGCGAAGGCCGTAGGTGTCAAGCCCATACAGCTCTTTGTAAAGCCGCCCATACTCTTCATCCGTCTTCTTGGTCAGGGCATAGGGCGAGATCACACGCCCCTCCTGTCCCTCCCTCTTCGGAAGCTCTGTGGAATCCCCATACACGGAGGAGCTTGAAGCATAGACAAACTTTTTCACACCGCACTGTGTCGCCGCCTCCATCATGTTCAAGGTGCCCCGGATATTGATCTCCTCGTAGACAATCGGCATCTCCATGCTTCTCGGCACGCTTCCCCAGGCCGCCTGATGCAGCACATAATCTACGCCCTCACAGGCCGATTCGCATGTCTCAAAATTACGGATATCCCCCTCTATGAAGGTAAATCCCTCTTTTCCCATAAAGTGTTCGATGTTTTCATACTTTCCCGTAGACAGATCGTCCAGGCAGCGCACGCTGCAGCCCATGTCAAGCAGCGCCTCACAGAGATTCGAACCGATAAAACCCGCGCCTCCTGTCACCAAAAATACAGTGTCCTTCTCGAATTTGATGTCCTGATAGCTCATTTTTTACCTCCCTGATTCTTCCAAAGCATTTTGTTCTCACACACTTCTCTGACCAACAGATATAGAGCAATATAAAACAGCGAAAACCCATATATCATATAGCGCGACAGACACATAATCGTAATCGACGTCGCGCATACATTCGCCGCGATAAACAATAACGCCGCTCCCATAACGACCGCCGCCTGAAACCGCCTTTTGACAAGCATCTGCCACAACAGCAGCCCCGCCGCCAGAAGATACAGAAAAAATGCAGCGAAATTGATGAGCGGGTGAACCACTGCTATGCTCCTGACAAATCCGTTACGGCACAACAGAATATAATCATAGAGCCACTGTCCAAAGCAGGACGGCAAAAGTTTTTTGATCATCTTTCCCGCCATCTCGTCGGACATGCTGCTCTGCTCATAGTAGTCCACCTCTCCCAGACCGAAATAGTAAGCTGACAGTTCCGCTTCCAGAATCTGGAATTTCAGTATATCATGGTTTTCCTCTAAATATGCCGCCTGCTCATCAAAATTGTCACCGGCGTACACATGATTCAGCCTCTGCTCCATCGCCTTACGGTAAAAGCTGTCAAAAAAGGCCTGCTCCAGATCCCCTTCCTCAAAAACCTCTCTGTCCTCCTCGTCGCAGGCATAGATCACATTGGTCAGCGTATTCACCTTGCCATAGGTATTGCCCATAAAATACCCGGTAACACCGTAATTATACACATGTACCGTCAGATCCCGCAAAAGAAAGACAAGTATCACAGCCGATGCGCACATAAATAACATTCGATATTTTTTATTTAATAAAATACGGATCCCCAGAAGAAGCGCCCACAGAAGAATCGTAGTCATCATCTGTCCTCTGGTCATGGACAGCAGCCATGCAAAAAAGAGCGCAAGCACCGCGTCGCGCACCTTCCCTTCAAAGAGCATCCGCAGAAGAAAATATACAAATATGGTAAAGAGCGGAATGCACAGCCCTTCACTCATCACCGAATTTTCCAAAAAAATGTGCAGTGCGGACACATACCTCGTAATCAGATGCGGCAGAAGCTGCATCGCCACAAGTAACAGTTCTTCCCAAAACCGCAGGCCGAACCGCCTTGCCAGATACTCAGAGAGTGCCGTGATCCCCACCGCCGTGAGTATCCCCTGCCCTGCCATGGCCGCCGTCAGATACCACTCCCCGCAGACGGCCCGGAAGGCCGCCAGATAGAGCGGATAGAGCGGCTCCCTGTGAATATGCATCGTGATGTACTGTTCGGAATCATTATAAACCCCGACCCCGCCGACTGCAAGCAGCCCCCCAAAAAAGATGAGGAGCCCTGTGAAAAGATACAGAGCCCTTTTTTTATTTCTACCCACATTATCCCCCACGATTCTCCGGCGCGCCTACAATCTCCAATACCGATAATCCTCTGTCAAATATTCGCTGCGGTTTAATATGCCCTTCAGATCTAACAGCACCTTTCTCTTATGCGCCGGATGATAGAAAGAAGAAATTTTCTCTCTGTCGAGGCTCAGGAACTGCTCATGCGCCACGGCAATAATGAGTGCGTCCACGTCCTTGATATCGTCCATCGTCTGGAACGTAATCCCGTAAAGCCGCTCCGCCTCCGCAGCGTCCGCCGCAGGGTCAACCACCATGGGGACAATTCCGTACTCCCCAAGCTCCCTGTAAATATCGATCACCTTCGTGTTTCTCGTATCCGGGCAGTTCTCCTTGAAGGTAAAGCCCAGAATCGCCACCTTTGCGTGTTTGACGGCAATATTCACCTTAATCAGCGCTTTCACCAGGCTCTCCGCCACATATTTGCCCATGTCGTCATTGATCCGCCTGCCGGAGAGGATGATCTGGGAGTGATACCCGAGCTGCTCCGCCTTGTAGGTCAGATAATAAGGGTCTACGCCGATACAGTGGCCGCCCACAAGTCCCGGCATAAAGGGCAGGAAATTCCATTTCGTGCCCGCCGCTTCCAGCACGGATTTGGTGTCAATTCCCATTTTATGAAAAATGATGGAAAGTTCATTCATGAACGCAATATTGATATCCCTCTGGCTGTTCTCAATCACCTTGGCCGCCTCTGCCACCTTGATGGATTCCGCGCGGTAAACGCCCACTTCCACAACAAGCTCATAGACTTTCGCGACCGTATCGAGCGTCTCCTCGTCCATGCCCGACACGATTTTCGTGATTGTCTCCAGTCTGTGTACTTTGTCGCCCGGGTTGATGCGCTCGGGAGAATACCCGATTTTGAAATCCACTCCGCATGTTAAGCCCGACTCTTTTTCCAGAATCGGCACACATATGTCTTCCGTCACGCCGGGGTACACAGTAGACTCAAACACCACCACGGAGCCCTTCGTCAGGTTCTGCCCCAGGATGCGGCTGGCCCCTTCCACCGGGGAGAGATCCGGCGTATGGTCTTCGTTGACAGGTGTAGGCACCGCCACAATATGAAACTTTGCCTCTTTAAGCTTTGCGGGATCAGCCGTAAATTCCACCTTCGTATTGCGGATCACCTCGTCTCCCACCTCGTTAGTGGGGTCAACGCCGTTTTTGTACAGGTCGATCTTCGCTTCGTTCAAGTCAAATCCGACTACCTTGATCTTCTTGGCAAAAGCCACCGCGATCGGCATACCCACATAACCAAGTCCTACCAGAGAGAGCTTTTCCTCCCCGCTCACCAGTTTTTCATATAAGTCCATCTGTCTCCTCCTTTTCCTGACAGCCAGTTCCCTATTTCAGACTGCCCTGCGCCTCGCCCAGAATCAATCCGGCCTCTTCCATATAAGCTGCCGTCACCAGCTTTCGGTCAAATTCCCGCTCCATTTTTTCCCTGCCGCGCTGTCCCATAGCCGCCCGCTCCTCCGTGGAAAGGGCGAGAAATCTCTCCATCGCCGCAATCAGCTCCTCCGGCTTACCCGGCGTAAATCCAAAGCCCGTCACACCCTCCTCAAAAGCCTCCTTGCAGCCGCTGATATCCGATGCAATGACCGGCCTGCCTGTTGCCGCGCCCTCAATCAGCGCGTTGGACATGCCTTCGTGGAAGGATGCCACCACAATGGCGTCTGCCGCTGCCAGATACCTGTGTACCTGCGTGTGGAAACCGATCTGCCGGATCACTCCCTCCTTCTCCAGATCATCCAGGAGCTCCTGATAATCCTCATCACAGTAACCCATGATATCAAAAAATACCCGGTCGCTATGTAATCTCTGCGCCGCCTCTATATATTCGAGAATACCCCGTTCCTTCATGACCCTGCCCACAAAGAGGAAATGTGTCTTCTCCCTCTCGGGGTAAGGCTCAAACTTATGCTTTTCCAGGTTGACCCCGGAGCCCATGACCATCCGCGTCTTCTTCGCCGTGATATCCATATTCTGAAAAATACCTTTGTTCTCCTCATTCTGAAAGAACACACAGGCCGCCTTCTTTAAGCCCGCGCGGTACATCCCGACGATCAGCTTAAGAAGCGGTCCCGTCCTGTCAAAGGCGCCCCCAAGCCCCGTGATCGTGGCAATATAAGGAATCCTTTTCATGCCTGCGGCAAATCCGCCGTATACATTGGGCTTGATCGTGTAAGTTATCACCAGATCCGGCTTAAGTTCCTTCATCATTTTAGCGTAAGCGCGGTATAACTTCAAGTCCTCCAGCGGATTGATTCCCCGACGGTTGATCGGCATCTCTATGATATGACATCCCGCAGCCGTAAGCTCCATGCCTTTCACGTCATCCGGCATGCTCACCCACACTTCATACGACGCACAAAGCGCCTCTATAAACTCGCCCCGGAAATCGTACAGGCCGCCGGAAGAGTTTGTCAGAACCAAGACCTTTTTCACGGCACAATCTCCTCCCCCGCCATATCCCGTATCATCACTTCATTAAACTTCATCATGCAGATTCCCTCTCTATATTCGCCGATCCGCACCTCGTTCTCCTGCCCGGAGAGGTTTCGGACTACCGCCGCAGCCATATTCACACCGCAGCCGTAAGCGTGGGGGTAGCCGCCGCCGAAGCGGGGATTCACCTCAGAGAGATAATAAACGCCGCCGATCTCAAAAATATCGATATCTATCATACCACGGAAACCGCATGTTTCCGCGAAATCCCGTATTAATTCAAACAGTTTCCCATCTTTAAAAGACACGGACTTATCGGTCTCCCCCGCCCGCATCTTGATCTTTTTTTTCACAAAAATATCCGTGCATTTCCCGGATACCATGTCCACATACACGTCCGCACCGAACTCTGTGCCGTCCATGTACTCCTGGATCATCAGATCCTCATAGAGGTCGAAAAGCACTTCCATTTCTTTTTTGCTCTCCACCTTATTGATGTGTATGCTGGCGCTGCCCCGCACCGGCTTTACAAAAACCGGGTAAGAAATCTCCCCGGCTTCCTCTGCCCGGCAAAAGGACTCCTGATCCGTATAACACCTCGCCGTAGGAATCTGCATTTTTTGCAGCAGTTCAAACATCCTGTACTTGTCAAAGCAGGTCTCCACCAGCTCATAGTCGGAGACAATGGGTGTTGTCCCCACCGCCAGAAACCGCTCCCGCTCCTTCGCCAGAAGGGAAAGTTCCGGGTCAATCAGCGAAAAAACGCCTGTTATTTTTTCTTTTTCGCAAATTTCCAGCACCCGGTCCAGATAATCCGGCGCCGTGATCCTTGGCACCAGATAAAAGGCGTCCGCCTCGTACACTGCGGGCGCCAGATTGGAACAGTCTGTCGTGATCACCCTGCCCTTGCCTGCAAGCTCCTTCTTAAAATACTGCACCACCTTATCGCGGGTGCCCGCGCTCAAAATCAAGATATTCATACTTCCAGACTCCCCGTCTCTTCCAGTCTCCGCTTTCTGATCTCGGCAAAGTTCCCTTCCGCTGCGCTGGTATCCTCCGCCACTTCATCGGTGTGCCCGAGCACCGTCTGCACCGTCATCCAGAGCACCTTCAGATCCATGCCAAAGGTCAGATGCTCCACATATTCCACATCCTTCTGAAACCGCCTGTCCCAGTCAAGGAAATTGCGCCCGCTGACCTGCGCAAGTCCCGTCAGCCCTGGCCGCACGCTGTGTCTTAAGCGTTCGCGCTCCGTATAGTAGGGCAGATAGGAGACGAGCAGGGGCCTTGGGCCGATCACACTCATGTCACCCTTTACAATATTAAAAAGCTCCGGCAGCTCGTCCAGACTGGTGGCCCGCAGGAATTTCCCGAACTTCGTAAGCCGCACTGCGTCCGGCAGAAGCTCCCCCTTCTCATCCCGCGCGTCCGTCATTGTACGGAACTTACAGAGGGTAAAAATTTTTTCGTCCTTCCCCGGCCTCTCCTGCTTAAACAGCACCGGGCTCCCCAGCTTCACCCGCACTAAAACCGCCAGAACAGCCAGCACGGGGCCAAGCACGATAATGCCGCACAGGGACAACAGAAAATCCAGGCATCTCTTGATACATTTCTTATACATATACTGTACCTCTCTGAGGATATAGTATATCATAATTGTTCCCATGCCTCAATTAAATTATGTTATCCGCATCGGCTTTGCCGGTGTTTCTACTATTAAATAAAGCAGGACAGCGTGGAAATGATATCTCCACGCTGTCCCGCTCATTACTCAATTACTCTGCCATCAATCACGCAGATTTTCATTCTCGCCGTAGAACCGCTGATAATTATAAGCGTCTCCCACAGTCTTTACATCAATCCAGTATCTTGCAATTACCTTCTTGGTCAGCTTGGATCTCACCTCAATCTTGGTTCTTCCATCCTTCACCGCCTTGAACGTGGCAGAATAGCTGCCTGTATTCGCCTTGATGGTGGCAACCTTCGGGTCGGAACTGGACCAGATCAGCGTATCGGTCATCGCATACTGCGCACCTTTGTTGTGCCCATCGGGAACCAGCGTATAGGTATTCCCTGATACGAAAGTTTCTTGATTGATATATCTTCGGTTATCCCTTATCCGAAGCTGTATCCCATTGTAACTGCTGCTCAGACCATACTCACCCAGATCCGACTCGCTGGCCGGAAGAAGGGTCGTCATGAACGCCTTTGACGCCGGTTTGGATTCCACTCCCTCATATGCCGTATTCCCGGAAGGCACCTGGTCAAACAGGGCTGTCACGGTCACTTCGTACTTTGACTTCTGTGTCAGGCCATCCAGAGAATAATTCCAGAACTCTTTATACTTCTTATCCGCCTCGCCGTTGTTCTCATACCACCAGCCGTCACCTGACCAGCTGCCATCATAATTGCCATCCCAGTATCTGTCCAGTGTCGCGTAGTCTTTCACGTACACGCTCCTGATCAGAGTTTTTCTGGAGCTTCCGTCACGAACCTCGATTCGATACGCCGTAGCGTAGGGGTTCTTCTCAAACTGAACCACGCCGCTGTTGTCATACAGATCCTTCAGGGTAAGCCCCTTGACAGGCGCAAGCTCTGTAGATTTCAGATTAACCTCAACTTCCTGGTCCAGGAACTTATCTTTCAGCTTCAGTTTCACACTGTCTTTCCCGTAAGCGGTCACATAACCGTCATCCGACAGTTTGAAGCTGGCATTGTTCTTTAACTGCTCCGCTACCGCTTCCCGGCTGATCCTGTCGCTTACCCGGTAGCAGCTCTGGTCTAAGACTTTACCCTTCTGCCTGTAGTCCACCATGCTCTCCAGCTTGATTCTCTGGCCCACAGATAAGGTTACGGACCTTGCCTTCATCTCATCCGCCTCGGCAGTGATGTCAATATAGAGGAATTCCATTCCAGTATCAGTTTCTTTGTTATAATAATTGGAAGTCACTCCGGTATTGGTATCCATCGCCATAATCCGGACCATGCCCGGCTGTTTTACCGTAATCTTGCCATTCTTGGCAATGCTTGCACGACTGCATGTGGTTGTACAGCCCCAATCACCGGCAGCTACATAATCCCCAAAAGCATCACGTCCGTCAGAAGAAAACCGTTCATAAAAATAGTAGGAAATCTTCGGTTCTACATAAGTCTTCTTCGCATCCGCATCCTTGAGCGGCAATGCGTATTCCTTGGAGTCATAGCGCTCCGCTTCGCCTGCCGTATCCGGGAAAATACCTGTCAGATTGATTTCCGGCTTGTCGGCCGCCAGTGAAATCTCATACAGATCCCCATATACTTCATCATAATTCGCTTCATCGTAAAAATAGGTATCCGTATGCAGTTTCGTGTATGTGCCCTCTTTCAGGGAGATTTCCAGTCCTTCTACCTGAGGCTTCGTCATCACAAAACCCCTGGCACTGCCCGCGAAGCTGTTCTGCACCTTGCATCCGTCCTCAAGCGTGCGCACCGCGCTGACATTTCTCACATATACGGTATACTCCTTTTCAGGTTTCAGGCCCGAGAAGGAACACTGCGCAGCCACGTACGCTTTCTTCTTGGAATCCCAGACACCGTTAAGGCTGCTATCCTTCTCACTTTCGGGAGAAATGAAGTTCGGCCTTTGTGCAAAAATACCCTGCCACTTTCCGTTCTTCATCTTGCCGATCGCTGCGGTGAAGTCCGCTTCTTTCAGATTCTTCCCTTCCATCACATAGACTTCCCTGCGGTAGCCGTCATTTACGAGAGAATACTGCACATTCATCCACGCATCCGTCATCGTCACCTTCGTAATCTTCGGCGCGGTAACTTTCTTCACCGTGATGGTAACGGTCGCTTTCACTTTGGTATCCAGTTTTTCTTTCTTTCCGTTTACTTCGCGCATCGGGTATACGGTAACTGTCGCCTTTCCTTCTCCCAATGCTGTAACCTTGCCGTACTCATCCACATGCAGGAACTTGCCGTGTGCGTCCTGGTCAACCTCATAGCCCAGGCAGATCACGTCCGCATTCTGTTCCTTTGTGATTTTGACATCCAGCTTCTGTGTCTCGCCCACTGCCATCGTCTTAACCGGTGCATTAAAGGAAAGAGACTTCGGCGCTACCGCCTCCTCCAGATTCCCCATGCACACAGCGTCACTAAACTTCAGACAGAACTGCTCGATATCTCCGTCCTTCCAACGGATATTAAAGTTCGCATCTTTCTGCTTTGCCGCATCGAACAGCACCGTCATTGCTGCGCGGTATTTCCCATCAAGCTCAGCATAGCCCTCTCTTGTAACGATCATTCCTCCCGCACTTCTGACCGCCGCCTCATAAACTGCGGTATTCCAGATGTCCTGGCCCGCTCCATATGCCATAGGTGCGAAGATCTTTACCGCCACCCAGTTTCCTTTTATTTCCTTATATTCATAATCAACGTAAGCGAAACATTTAGTGAACGGAACCGCATTCAGCGCCACAACCGTATGTTTATAGGAATCCTGTTCCACAGTCGTAATTCTGTCTGAAACCGCGGTCCTGGCTATTTCGCTATATGATGTCCCCTGCACGACGGAGCTTCCTCTTGTAACCGTAATTGATGCAGCCTCTCCGGGAACACCTGTATAATTGTTCGCACAGATACCGTCCTCTCCCCACAGTGAGCCGTCCCCTGTCAGCCTCAGATGATAGCTCTTGTTTCCTACACTGGTCAGAAGATCGGAGTCCTCAAGCAAATTTCCCTTCTCATCGTATATTCCAAACTCAGGACAGAAAAAGCTCTCGACCTCTATCCACGCCGGATATACTTTCTGGCCCGCCTGTTTCGTGAAATACGCCTCATCCTCAGGCACATATCCTTCCACATCCGCACGGTCGGGTGCAAAAAACGCCTTCCTCACTCCCTGCAGCTGCCACCAATCGTCTTCTTCATCGGGGCCATAGATTGCAGTATATACGTCCGTTCCTGCCTCCACCGTCAGCTCAGGTGCATGAATCTTTAATTCTTTCTGCGCAACACTAATATTTTCCAATATTGTGTCAGCCATCGGCCTGTAAGTTCCATTTCCTCTGAAGGATACATGAATCTCATAAGTGCCCGCGTTTACGGCATCCGCCCAGGCTTCCGCCTCCAGTGGAAGCCTGCCCTGGTAAGTCCTGCTCCACTCCTCCATGCCAAAAACGTAATCCCGATATCTTACTTCGTAAGTCAGCTCTGCGTCACTGACGGGCGTCGTGGTGCCATCGGCTTTTACACTCACCAGCTTGAAAGCGCCTGCTGCAGGGTCTGCAAGGCTTGTAAGATCAGCCTTAATCCCGGCATCATTTATAATGGATTTACCGTTATACTCAACTGTCCGGCCAAGCGGCGTCCATTCCCCGTTGTCCGCCTTGACTATGGCAAGCTCCGCCTCGCCCATAGCTGTAATCTTGATCTCGTCTGTGGCTGTCTCGCCGGCAACTGCCTTGAAGTTTCTGCCTTTGGAACCGTCGAGATAAAAATCGCCAAGCGCAATCCGATAAGTGGAGTCTTTATCCAGCGTTTCATAGCTGGCTTCCTCAACCCAGATCTGCTTTCCATCCGCATCGGTCTGCGGTGTACCGTCAGCATTCTTCTGCAGTACTTCTACTTTCCAATCCGGGATGTAGAGATACTCATATCTGGACCAGTTTTCGTCCTCACCAAATCCCTCAGCATTCTTCCAGTCCTCCGCCTTGGAAGGCTTCTCCCCTGCGGGCGTCACCGTGAAGGCCACATCTGCGTCCTCCAGGAACTGTTCCACATAGATACCTGAAAACTCCTGATATCCGCCTTCCTTCTTCACGAGGTTTATTTTTACTTCCTGATGTCTGATGACAAAGTACACATCCGCCGGTTCGGCTTTCACCTTGCCTGCCGGATCGGTGTACTCGATATGCAGCTTGTAAATACCCGCATCCGAAGGGCTGATAAAAGTACGTGCAAGCCATCTGGACGAGTCATTAAAATCAGCCTTTGTCACAAGCTTGCCGTCCGCATCGGTTTCTGTAGCATCCTCCACCGTATCATACGCACTTTCATACCAGGTATAGACATAATTGTCTTTGTTGGAGGTCTTACCGTCTTTCAGCTCCGCCTTCTTGTAATCAGCTCTGTTTACAAAGATTTTGTCGCCGTCATACGTCTTGGTGAGCGCATTGTAGAGTACTTCCGTTTTCTCCGTGATGGAAGCGCCAATCTTGGAAGTATCAATCACAGCCAGCTCACCGGCTGCCAGTGTGATGGCCGCCGCATATTTCCGAAGGGTTTCCCCATCATCTTTTACCCGATAGGAAGTGTCTGTGGAATCCGTGTAATCAGCATTGATTTCCACTTCATCCGCCCAGCCGTAGGTGTCATAGACCGCCTTATATCCGCTGAATCTCACCTCATAGGTTACCTTCTCAGTAGAAGCATCCGGCAGCTCGTAGCTGAGATTGTCCTCATCTCCCAGCTCCTCTTCACTGATCAGCGCACCGGCCGCATCCTTGATGACCCGCACTACCCTGAACGTAGGTTCATAGGACTGTGTCACACCCGAATCGGCGTAACTGGTACCCCAGAAACGATCCTTTATATCCGCAGGAATCGTGAATGCGCTCTCGTCTTTGGCATTCAGCACTTCCGCCTGCACCTTCTCAAGCACATCCTGCACCTTCTGCCCGGAGAAAAACTCGGTCGCTTCAAGCTTCGGTCTGATGACCAGCTCCACTGCGCCGATCTCCACTACCATATCCGCATAAGCGCTGCCGTATTTCTCCTGGTCACCCGTATATGTAACTCTGAACACATATGTACCTGCCGTCTTCGGCTCATCTATCTGGTCGCTTTCAATTACATACAGATACCCAATATCCTGCGCACCGTCATTCTCAGAGCTGAACTCCGCCTCAAACCATACGCCTTTCCATTCCTCATCCTTGACGGTAAGCTTCTGTTCCGTCACTTTATCACCCGACTCCGTAGTCTGGGTGATCAGCGCAACAGCCTCCTTCGTCAGTTTGCTGTCAAGTTCCTTCACACCTGCAGGAACTTTCCCTGCCCCCTCATAGGGAACTGTTACTTTTGTAATTTTTTTGTTGCTGTCATCGCCGTCGACAAACTCTTTCTTGCCGTAGGTTGTGGCATACGTCCCGTCCAGAGTCAGCTTGACCGCAGTTTTTTGCAGTTCGCCTACCGTCACCGCCGCACTGACACATACGAACTCATAGTTGGCCGCATATTTCGCCGCGTTGGCCCCTGCAAATTCAGCCTGCATGGTCACGATATAATCCTGTCCCTTGACAATCGCTTCTTCCGCCCCGACCACTTCGTCCGTGTCCGCTTTTTTGACTATTGTGGTCAGTTCAATATCCTTGCCGGTCTCACCCTTCTTTCCAGCGGTAAAGGACATGCCGTCGCTCGCATCCACAAAATAGGTGGGCATGGGCATATCTTTCCCCAGGGTTCCGGGTACAGCCTCTACTGGATTAAGCTCTACTCTGACGACCGCTTTGGTGATCTCGAAGTCGATCGTAATATCCGCTGCCTGCCACTGACCTGCTTTTGCAGGCAGATTGACAGCAAGCTTATACTTGCCCGCATCCTTAGGGGAAATGCCTTCGCCAAGCGCCGTGCCGTCCTCCTTCTGCCACGCGTAAGTCACTGTCTGCACTGCCGGATCACTGGTATCAGCCAGACTGACTTCACCCATGTTCCCCTTATGCAGTGTAATGCCTGCAAGAATCTCCCCGTCCAGCGTCATGGTTTTCTTGCCGTCCGTCTCCGATTCACTCGCAAAAAGTGCCTGTCCCTGAGAATATTCTCTGTGGCAGACATCGGAAGAAAGCTCTGCTTCGAAGTTATATTTCGCGTCTTCTCTCTGCACTCCGTCCGCCATCACGTCCACCGTGTGGTTTCCGTCCTCTTCCGTACCCTCTGCACTGTTTTCCGCATTCTGATCCGCCTGTACAGAGTCTTGTTCCTTTCCATCCGCAAGCCCGGTTTCATCATCCACCGTGTCATCCGCTTCCGGCTGGTCCGTGTCACTGGATCCATCCGGGTTCCCTGAAGGGTCTGTGGTTTCTGCCTCTTCAGCCGGATCCTGATCCGATTCCCCGTCTGCTGCCTCCGGCTTGTCCGTTTCCGGCGAAGCCGCCGTTTCCTCCGTGGAACCATCGTCTTCCGGCTGCTGCCCGGAATCCTGCTCCACGCTCTGCTCCGTGCCATCCTCTGTGCTGTCCGGAGCTGCCAATGCCGTGGCGGGCAGAGCTGTCACGGTTATGGCAACTGCCAATACCATGGCCAGCATCCTGTTGAGCCGCCAAAGCTTTTTTCGTTTACCCATGCTTTCTTCTCCTCCTGTCTCGCATAATTATTGTATACTCAAATTTATCTTACCCCCCCCCCGTATAAGTTTGTCAATCAAAAAAGCGTCTGAGTTTTCACCCAGACGCCATTTTGTTGATTTGCACGGCTCTTATTTTTTGATCATTTATCTCTTTATTCCCGGAGACCGGCCGTCTCCTCCACGCTGTCACTGCTGTAGCAGTACACCACATCCGTACCGCTCACCAGATTGTATTTCTTATAATTCTGCGTATAATATGTTACGATTTCATCCATGTCATCCGCCGACGGTACATGATAGCAGATGTCCAGATAGTCGTCCCCGTTGACCGCCTTTATTCTGGTCGTCTCAATGTCAAGCCCCTCAAACACCCCGGAACGCTCCACTTCAAATCCGGCGCTTTCCAGACTCTCCGCCACCGCATCCGGCGCTGGATAAGTCTTCTCCTCCGCGACAATTTCCACGGTAGGCCGTGCCCCGCACCCCGCAGGCACAGTCAGTAAAACCAATAAAACAGCTACCATCCATTTTCTCATTTTCCAAGCAATGCTCCTTTCCCGTCCGGCATCCTGCGTCGAAACAGTCTCCATTCTACTACAGGAAAATTAATTTTGCAATCCGGGAATTTAAAAATTTAGAACAGCTCTCTCACCGTGCGGATAATCGCATCCATCTCCTCCTCGCTGTTTTTGACGTCGCTGGGCAGGCACAGGCCCCTTGCGAAGACATCCTCTCCCACGCTGCTACCGTCCTCATTGTGGGCAAAGAAGTCGCACGCCTCAAAGACAGGCTGCATATGCATCGGTTTCCAGATCGGTCTGCATTCCGCATTCAGCTTCTCTTCCAGCGCATCCATAACCATATCCGGCGTCACTCCGCTGTCCGCCGCAATCGCCATGCCGGAAAGCCAGTTGTTCGCATCCCCCTTCGGATTCATCGGATTCATCTGTATCGCGGACACATCTGCAAATTCCCTGCAGTACTGCTCGTAAATGGCCTTCTTTTTCGCCTTGTGCTCCTCCAGATGCATCAGCTGTCCCCGGCCGATTCCGGCCGTCACATTGCTCATGCGGTAATTATAGCCGATCTGCGAATGCTGATAATGTCTTGCCTGGTCTCTTGCCTGCGTCGCCAGAAAAGTAACCTTTTTCGCCGCATCCTCCTCGGCCGAAACAAACATACCGCCTCCAGAGGTGGTGATGATCTTATTGCCGTTAAAAGAATAGATTCCGTATTTTCCAAAGGTACCTGTATGTCTTCCCTGATATGTGCTTCCAAGGGACTCCGCTGCATCCTCAATCATCGGCGTACCGTGCGCCTCGCAGATTTCCATAATCTCATCAAGCTTCGCCGGCGTGCCGTACAGGTGCACGCAGATCACCGCCTTGGGATTCGGATATTTTTCGTAAGCCCTCTTCAAAGCTTCCGGGGACATGTTCCAGGTATCCGGCTCCGCATCAATAAAAACGGGCGTACCGTTTTCGTATACAATCGGGTTGCAGGACGCGGAAAAGGTCAGATCCGACACAAACACCACATCCCCCTGCCGTATACCCAGAAGCCGCAGCGCCATATGGATCGCCGCCGTGCCGGAAGCTAACGCCGCCGCATGACCGCATCCCGTATATTTGGCAATCTCCTTCTCAAACGCGGTTACGTTCGGTCCCAGAGGCGCCACCCAGTTCGTGTCGAAAGCCTCCTGCACAAATCTCTGCTCATCCCCATGCATGGTGGGAGAGGAAAGGTAAATTCTCTTTTTCTCCATGATTTACACCCCTTTTCTGTCCGCGTAGTGATACGTCGGTACAATCTTTTTGATCAATGGCCTGATATCAGAATTTTCAATCTGACACTCATCCTTCAGTTCTTTGAGCTGCGCAAAAAATCTATGCTCATCCACTTCGATCGGCTTGCCGATATGAATCATACGGTTTGCGGTATCTTTCATTCCCTCCTCATCCATCAGAAGCTCCTCGTAAAGCTTTTCTCCGGGACGCAGGCCGGTAAACTCGATCTTGATGTCCTCGCCCACGCGATACCCCGAAAGCTTGATCAGATTTTGCGCAAGGGAAAGAATTTTAACCGGCTCACCCATATCCAGGACAAAGATTTCTCCGCCCTTTGCGTATGCACCCGCCTGCAGAACCAGCGACACCGCCTCAGGTATGGTCATAAAATAACGAATGATATCCGGGTGGGTGACCGTGACCGGCCCGCCCGCCGCGATCTGCTTTCTGAAAAGCGGAATCACACTGCCGTTGCTGCCCAGCACATTGCCAAAGCGCACCGCCACAAACTCCGTCTCGTAGTGCTTGTCAAAAGTCTGGATGATCATCTCACAAATCCGCTTACTGGCTCCCATGATATTCGTGGGATTCACCGCCTTATCGGTGGAGATCATAACAAACCGCTGCACACCGCTCATGGCTGCTGCCTGCGCCGTCTTAAAGGTACCGAAAACATTGTTTTTAATCGCTTCTGTAGGACTGTCCTCCATCAGCGGCACATGCTTGTGCGCCGCCGCGTGATAAACGATATGGGGTCTATATTTAGAGAAAATATAGTTCATCCGATTGGTGTTTCGCACGGAGGCAATAAGCACCATCAGATTCAGTTCCGGGTATTTCTGTATCAGTTCCTGCTGCACATCATAGACCGAATTTTCATAGATGTCAACTATCACAAGCTGCTTGGGCCGGTGGGTGGCGATCTGTCTGCAAAGCTCACTGCCTATGGAGCCGCCGCCGCCTGTGACAAGAACCACCTTCCCCTGCACATAGCCGAGAATGGAATCCATATCGACACTGACCGGATCCCTGCCGAGCAGGTCTTCCACCTCCACATCCCGGAGCTTACTCACATTGACCTCGCCGTTTACGAGCTGATACATACCGGGAAGGGACCGCAGCTTACAATTCGTATCCTTACAGATTTCCAGAATTTCCCGGATCTCCGTCCTGGGAGCGGAGGGCATCGCCACAATGATCTCATCCACATCATAGATATCCGCGCACTCCACAATCTTGTCACGTCCGCCTGCGACTTTGATTCCCTGGATATATTTCCCCCATTTTCCTTTGTCGTCATCAATGATACACTTGATGACCATCGTAGAAAAATTGCTGTTGACAATCTCTTTGATAATCAGGTTCGCCGCCTCGCCCGCGCCGATCACCATAACCGAAATCATATTCTTTTTGTTCTGCTGCTTATGCTTTAATCCGCGGAAAAACCGATAGGAAAAACGGCTTGCAAAAATGCAGACTACCAGCACTGCCATATAAGCGGGATAATAACTTCGCGGCACCGCCCGGGTCGTGACTTTAAAAAACTGCAGGCCGACAGCATCCGCCAGCATAGACAGCACACAGGCCACCACGATGTTCTGAAGCTCTGTCTCCCCCGCAAAAGCCCACAGACTGCTGTAGAGACGCATCACATAAAAGATAACCAGCGTCAAAAGAATATTGATCAGCAGAAATCGTTCGATTGGCTGCATAAAATGCTTCGGTATTTCGTCTAAATGAAAATCATAACGCCACAAAATCGCCACATAGCTTGCCAGGACAATGCTGATAATATCATATATAATCAGGCATGTCCGTCTGTAAAACAATTTTGCGTTAAAAGGTTTTCTCGTTTTTTCCATATTGGTATCCGTTTTTCTATCCTTCTTCCTTTCGTGTATCCGCAAGCAGCGGCGCCATCACGAGAAGCAGGCAGTGCGCGATAGGACAGCACGGATGGAAGATCCACTCCGTCAGACCTGCCACCGCAAAGAGAAGTAAAAGCGCCAGTGGAAGCAGCGCACATTCCCTGTCCTCCCGATGTCTCCGATAATAGAAAACTGCCTGAACAAGCGTCCCGATCCCCAGCAGAAGGAACACGCCGCCCACAAAAATACCGTGGTCATATGCCACCTGTAAGTAAATATTGTGTGCGTGGGCAAGATAGTTGCCATCCGGCTCCATAACGCCCATATCTTCATGCCCCGCCTTGTTCAGTCTCTCGTAATAACGTTCAAATATATATAATCTGCCATTTGTGTATGACTCTTCTTCCTCAGCCTCAGCGGCTGCCGCCATATCCTCCGCAGAGGCGAGCAGTATCCTTCCTCCGTTTTCCAGATAAGGGCTCCTGTACGCCGGCTCACCGTCCACTTTGCTGAAATAGAGAAACGCATTCAGACATTTTTCCTGCGGGATCCCCAGCACCTTCATCTGAAAGGTCTGGATCAGACGTTCCACCGTGATATAGTAATAGGAATCCATATCCCTGCCATGCACAAGTTCCGAGGGAAACTCCTCGATCTCATGCGCACGGATATCGGCCGTCACTGCGGGTATCGTTCTCTGTGCCGTAAACATCACAGGAAGGCTTATGACAACGGAGAGTATCATCAGCCCCATTCCCCGCAAAAAGCGCATCCATTTCTCGCGAAGGGGAAGCGCCTTCCCTGCAAAAAAGGCCACAGGAATCACTACAACCGCCGTCACCAGAATGGAGAGATATCCTGTTCTCGACAGAGTAAACAGCAGATACATGGCGGATGTGCCAAGCACCGCCAGTTCCTTATAGGTTCCCGCCAAAGACGGCTTCCGGCCGTAAGCATCCAGAAATTTGACAAGGGCTGCACACACCGCCAGCGCCAGATATACGGCGGAAATCGTCACTGTATGGAAATGGAAAGGATAGCGGTAATACTGAAAATACATATACGGCCTGTGCAGCAGACAGTAACCCACTGTCAGGACAAAATGCAGCAGAATGCCGTTTACTATATTGTGCAGCAAAACCGTCCGTTTTACGCCTGAAGCCATCCGCAGATAGTAAAGCGTAAAACAGCAGACGAGAAAAATGGGCCATCCTCTCGTATTCCGATAAAGGATAATCAGCGCAAAAAACACCCCGACAAGCAGGCCGTATGGCACGGAAATCCCTTTGATTTTTCTTGTAAAAAGCAGTTTCAGGGTATTCAGAATCACGATACCCGCAAGGACAGCCGCCCAGACCGTAAGCTTCAGCGCCTTTATTTCCAGCTCACCCGGCTCCTCCAGTCCCGCCTGCGCGCTCTTCTCCACAAGAGCAGCCAGCGCATCCCGGTAATACAGGGGGGCAATCAGCACCGCCACTGCACCGTAGATGAATTGATACCAGCAGAAAATTTCCTTCTTCCTGTAAGACACAATCAGTGCAAGTGCAAAGAAAATGAGCACCTGTCGGTACGCCACCGTATGATGAATTTCGTACAGCGCGTTCATATAATTACAACAGCCCCAGATCGCCCCGGCAAACATCAGAGACTGCAGATCGTCCTGCCATCTCTCCCTGATCACCGCAAAGAGCGTCCTGTCCGAGGCAATCCCGGTTCTGTCATGGTTCACCGCATAAAGCGCCGCCGCTGCCGCAAAAACCACCCCGGTCTCATAAAACAGGATGGAATATATGTCTGTCGTAAACAGATGGCACGGTCCGATCGCCACTGCCGCTGCCACTGCCGCCGCCGCGATAAGCGGATTCAGGGTAAAGCGCATGGCACGCTCCACCGTGAGCAGCGTGTTTCGCTCTGGATATTTCTTGTAATAGTGTGTCGTAAGGCAGGAGACGAACGCACCCGCCAGCAGAAAACCCGCAAACAGAGCAAGCGTCTTCCCCTTCCTCAACGGTACCTCGTACACATAGTCCGCGATCATGCACCGCTCCGTATCCTCCACACCATCATAATAGAGCGCGCCTATATAAATGTTGATATTTTCTCCCGTGTTATCGGCATAGGCAACACGAAAGGCAGATTCCACACCCTGCAGCAAAAAGTAATAATCCCGTCCTACTTCTGTGTCGATATTCACCTGTACCTTAAGATAACCGGGAATCGTCTTCATATCCCCGGTATCAATCACCTGCTGCATCAGCGTCTGCATGGAAGCGTCCCGCACCGCAAAATTAAGCTTCTCGCCCTCCACTCTGTCCGCCAGATAGATTTCTATTTCCTTCAGCCTGTCATACTGGGCGATAAATCTCTGCTGCACCACATAATCTGCGGTAACCTCTTCGGAAACCACCGACTGCTGCCTGCTGCTCACAGCCCGCACTTCCTCCTGAATCAGACGAAGCGGCCAGAGAACAAGCGCCGCGCATACCGCCAATATCCAGACTGTGCCGCAAATGGCCTGTTTTCTATTTAAAATTCGGTTCATAAATGCTCTCTCCCGGAGTTAGTGTACCACGTTTGGGATGTTTTTACAAATCAAGTCCCTTTGACTCGTCACACCCCAAAATGATATTCATGCACTGGATGGCTGCTCCAGACGCGCCTTTTCCCAAATTGTCAAACTGGGAGGACACAACTATGCGCTCCTCGTTCCCTGTCACGTAAATTTTCAGCCCGTCCCAGCCGGATAAACTGTTTCCTGCCAGAAACCCGCCTGCCGCAGTCTCGTCATCCGCAGCGCTCACCTTGATGAACTGTCTGTTTTTATAATAGTCTGCGTAAAAATCCAGCAGTGATTCCGGCAGCTCTTTCCTGGACAGCATATCCGCATAAAGCTGTACGGAGACCACCATGCCGCTGTAATAGTCGTCTATAATCGGTGAAAACAGAGGCGTGCGCGCAAGCCCGGTTATTTTCTTCATCTCCTTCAGATGCTTATGCTGCTGTGTCAGTGCGTACTCTCTTCCAGCAGACAGCTCCTTCGGCCGGTCCGCGCTCTCATAAGCCGCTATGGTTTTCTTCCCCGCTCCGCTGTATCCCGAAATCGCAAAGCTGCTTACCGGATAGTCTTTCGGAAGAATCCCACCCTCGATCAGCGGGTACACCAGCGAAATAAACCCGGTGGCATAGCATCCCGGCACTGCGATCCGCGTTCCCTCCTTAATCGCTGTTCTATGGACATCAGACAGCTCCGGAAACCCATATGCCCACCCTTCCTCTGTCCGATGCGCCGTGGATGTGTCAATAATTACCACATCTTCCCCTTCCGCCAGTGCGACCGATTCCCTTGCCGCCTCATCAGGCAGACAGAGAAACGTGATATCCGACGCGCGGATCATTTTCTTTCTCTCCTCCGGGTCTTTTCTAAGCTCCGGGTTGATGTGCAGCAGCTCTATATCGTCACGTCTCCGAAAACGTTCGTCAATTCTCAGTCCCGTCGTTCCCTCACTTCCGTCGATAAACACCTTTTTTTTCATAAACTTTGTACGTCCTTTCTGTGTGTTTCAGTAAATTGTACACCCTGTCTGCCTAGAAATCAATGCGGTCGCATCCCCATCTGGGCGACTGCCAGAAACAGCGGCAGTGCATACCAGAAAAACAGCACATACCTGGGAAGATAAGTCGGCCCGAGAAGTACCGTCAGCCATATAAGGAATATGGGCAAAAAGGGATAAAGCAATTCATAGCGTCCCCTGCTTAACAGCCACGCAAACAAAAAAGCGTACAGCCAGAACATGGCTCCCGGAGAAAACAGCCACGAAACCACCGGCACTTTCTCCTTCCATACTTCCAGAGACAGCTTGCGGTACACCTCGTCAAGCCACGGGATTTTACTCTCCCTGACACCAGGCTGCTCCACTTCATAGCCGAAATAAGAGTTATCTTTATAGGTAAAAGTAAAAACCGTATTCCCCCCGTACACATTAATCACCGTGTCGGGATACCAGAATCCGTATGAAGTCATCCACCATGCGTTCAGATAGATCAAGGGCTTTTTCAAGCCGGCACGCAGCCAGAGTTTCGCATATTTCCCCTTATCCCGCGCAAAAGCCTCGTTGGAAAAGCGGTATTTTACCGGGTCGGAAAGCCTTGGCGTATACAGGGAAAGCGCCTCCTCATCCAGTATCTCGTAGAGAACCTCCCGGTCCTCCTCCGAAAACACCTCCGGCGCATACTTGTAAGTTCTTGCGAGCTGCTGGATCGGCACGGTCAAAAGCTCCTGATATTCAGAATCATCCGCGTGGAGCGCCGCTTTCAGCCCGCCGTTGACCAGCATACACCCCGCCACTGCACAGACCGCCAGGAAAAGCAGACGCCCCCGCCTTTTCTTCTGCAAAAAAAGCAGCATCGGGATCATCACCAGAAAGGCGTAGAACCCATTGTTCCGCAGAAGCATCATCCCCATCCCGCTGACCACAAAGAGAGACTGCCATCCCTTCGACTCAAAAAACGCTGCCTCTGTGCCCATCTCCAGCAGGCAGACGAGCAAAAGCAGCAGGGCGAGTGTAAACAGCGCATCCTTCGCGGAACAGAGGGTAAACATCACCACCGTGGGAAACAGGCCCAGCCAGACAATGCCGATCAGCCGCAGGACACGGGTCACCCCCTTTTTTCGAAGGTAAGAGAAAAGGAAAGTGAAAATACCTGCCGCAAGAACCATCTGAAAGACCATATAGCAGGCGATACCGAGATTGTAGGAATCCGTCAGCTTATGGACGCCGCAGATCATTCCTCCAAGAAGCAGTACATGCACGAGCGGATGATGTGTGGAAAATACCCTTGTCGCCACCTGTATATATTCATCCTGCGCATCATATACAAAAAAGCCCGGATATACCGCCAAAAACACGGGAAGCCAGCACAAAAGAAGAAAAAGAAAGGAAAGGATGTCCGCATATCCGCCTATTTTTTCAGCAACAGCCGTTATTATTTGAGAAATTCTCCTCTCTCCCTTTGGACGTCTCTTCACGGAAGAATCAAGCAGGCCCCACAAAAGACACACCATTCCCGTAAACAGGACAGCAAACGTCACCAGTTGAATCCAGAGCGCTGCATCCCCTACATCCACATTCTCCACGCTGTCCAGCCGGGCGCCAAACAGAATCGCCGTCGAAAACAAAAGGGAAAAAACGCCCGCAATCAGACGGCTCCTAAATTGTTTTTCGTCTTTTCCCATGTACTGCGTTTAACCTCCATAAATAGAACATACCTTACGCCCTGTTCCAGCTGCACACTTTCCCGCCTGTTCTCTATTCGCTGAAATCCCGCTTTTTCGTAGCTTTTTCGCGCGCCCGCATTATCCTCCAGAACGCGCAGAAATATGCTTTCCAGATGAAGCGTCTCAAATCCGTACTGCAGCATAAGTTTTGCCGCCTGCACACCGTAACCACACCCCAGCGCATCCTCTTCCCCGATAAAAATGCCATACTCGGCCGTCTCTCTCTCCCGGTCTATATCCCGCAGATATACGCTGCCGATTTCCCTGTCACCGGTTTCCGTACTTGTTTTTATCCCACCCGGCGAACAGCCGTCACCTCGCCGCTGCCCGTTCTCCACGCAGATGATAAACTGCGCTACATGCCCCGGTTCCACCTGTTTCCGAAGCCATTCCATATGTCCTTCTGCCGTGAAAAGCTTCTGGTAAATAAAATTTCCCCGCACAAAATCCTTGTTCCGCCAGACTACAATCTTCGACGTGTCCGCTGCCGTGATCGGCCTCAGATACACTTTCCCTGCACTCATCCATCTCTCTCCATAAAATCGACTCATCTATTTCTGTTTACTGTTCCCATTTCATTTCCCGCAGATACTGTCCGTCCGCCGAAACAGGAATCACCTGATATACACCGTAATCTTCTCCGATCCTGTCATATTCCTCAATCAATACATCCATCCCGTTCTCGGCATAGAAAGCGGCAAGCCATAAAAGTCCCCGCAGACCTTCCTCCTCATCGGACATGATAAAATCCGCCTTCCCCTGCGCCAGTGCCTCTCCCGCTTCCTCTATGTCAAAAGCCGCAAGCTTCTCCCGGTATAAAGGGCTCTTGCACATCCAGCCGCCGGCAATGTCGTAATTCGCAAGCGTATTCTCCCTGCGCTCCAGAAGTTTCCCTGAAAAAGCCACCGTGGAATAGACATCCTCCAAATAAAAAGTGTCCGGGTGCGCCCTGCAGTAAGCATCTATGGCTTCCCAGTCCCTGTTCCGTTCCTGCCGCTTTGTCTGGTCAGCCCGCACCGCAGGAAACCCCTTCCACAGCCCCCAGAAAGAAAGCAGCAGGAGACCAGCCGCCGCACCGCACAAAAGCCTCCTTGCCTCAGTGGACGCTCTGCTATGCCGCAGCTGCCACCAGAACATTCCCATCAGCAGACTAAACTCCACCAGATACAGGGGATGGGTAATCCGCTCGGGATCGCGCCCCCGCATTAAGACAAACAGCCACAGCGCACTTCTCACTGCAAGTATCAGAAAAAGCTGTGCCCCTGCGGCGGCCAGGTTCCGAATATCCCGCCTTGATAAAATGACTGCTGCTATTAAATTTGTTCCATAGCCGAAAATCACCAGAAAATTATAGGGCGCATCGCCGCTGTGAAAACTTCTATAACGGTAGTGCAGCAGTTTTTCCTTAAAATCTGCGCTCCAATCCCGCGTTCCATCCACGTGCTCCTTCGCATAAGCCGCCACATCCGAAAGCATCTGCGCGTCGATTCTCTCATCAAGTCCAAAATTATAGTTGTCCAAAAGAATCTGCGCCCCATAAGAAACACCCAGCGCTTCCAGCTCCGCATCTGACGATTGTTTCGAAATCACTTCGGGATAAAAGTCATAAATCGTTGTCCTGTCGTCAAAAAACTGGCGGAATGTCCTCCACTCTCCGCCATAGGCAAGGCTGTCCGCCCCTATAGAAAGGCCCATGCCTGCAAGGAGAAGAAACAGCAGGCCGCCGTATTTCCGCAGATTGTTTCCTTCAGAGACAGGTCTGTCCGTCCACCAGCCTAAAAGTCCGGCAAGCCCCAAAAACGGCAGTGTTAAAAGCGCCATCTCCGACCGCAGATGAAAGGCCAGCAAAAACAGGAGCAAAGACGGCAGACTGCCAAGGAGAAAAACTTTCACGGGAAGCGTCTTGTACCCTTTCCCGGAAACCTCCCCCTCCTGCATGGTCAAAAAAAGAAAAACGGCCGCACCCACAAGCATGCCGCTGGTAATAGTGTACTGAACGTTGACTGTGTGGGTCAGCCATATGCCCCACTGAAAGGCCGTCATCGTCAGAAGGCAGAGCAATTTTCCCGCAAATCGCCGATATATTCCGCCATCCCCTGTGCTGGCCCCTGCCGAAACCGCCTGTTTCTGATCGAAAAAGGTGTCCGCCAGCGTACAAAGTCTGACGCCCACCAGAAAAAAACAGCCGAACTGGCACAAAAACAGGAATGCCCCATACCACGGAAACGCGCCATACATCTGATAGCACAGCGCAATCAAAGCCCCCAGCGGGTAGAGCGTCTGCATATTGTGCCCGTCCGGCGTGCCGCTGTAAATCCCCGACATGATGTCCCGCATCATGGTATCGTCGTTCATGTCAAAGTAAAAATCAAAGAAAAAGCCCATCAAAAGCGCACCGGCTCCCATGACAGCGAACGCCAGTATGCAGTTTTCATATCCCCGCGTCTCTCTCTGTCCCATCAACTGCATACCGTCAATCTGCTGCGTAAAACGCCTTCACCTGCTCCGCAATATAAGCTGTCTCATCCGCCGTCAGCTTATAAAACAGCGGCAGGCGCAGCAGTCTCTCGCTCTCCTTTGTCGTATATCTGTCCTCTCCATGGAGTCTGCCGTACTTTTTACCCGCAGGGGCAGAGTGCAGCGGTACATAGTGGAACACCGACAAAATGCCTTTTTCCTTCAAATAGGCAATCAGACGGCTTCTTTCCTCCATATCCTTCGTCTTGATATAAAACATATGGGCATTGTGCGTACAGTGCTCGGGAATATAGGGCAGTTCAATCCTTCCCTCCTCCGCCAGAGGTGTCAGCAGCTCCAGATACTGATTCCATCTGTCCATCCTGGCCTGCGTGATCTCCTCCGCCTGCTCTAACTGCGCATACAGATAGGCTGCATTCATATCGCTGGGCAGATAGGAAGAACCATACTCCTGCCAGCGGTACTTGTCCACCTGTCCTCTGAAATAGCGGCTTCTGTCTGTCCCTTTTTCCCGGAAGATCTCCGCCATCTCAATATTTTCCTTATCCCGGATCAGCAGCGCACCGCCTTCGCCCATGCTGAGATTCTTCGTCTCATGGAAGCTGAAGCAGCCAAACTCGCCGAAGGTTCCCAGCGGCTTCCCTTTGTAAGAAGCCATGATCCCCTGCGCCGCGTCTTCCACCACCATCAGATTATGCCGCCTGGCAATATCCATGATGACATCCATCTCACATCCCACGCCCGCGTAATGAACCGGCGCGATCACTTTTGTTCGCTTCGTAACAGCGTCTTCAATCAATTTTTCATCTATATTCATGGTGTCCGGCCGTATATCTACAAACACTGCCGTAGCGCCCCGCAGCACAAATGCGTCCGCCGTGGACACAAACGTGTAAGAGGGAAGGATGACCTCATCCCCCGGCTTAATGTCCGCCAGAAGCGCTGCCAGCTCCGTGGCGTGCGTGCAGGAAGTGGTGAGAAGACACTTGGCTGTGCCGGTCTGCGCCTCAATCCATTCATCGCATTTTTTTGTAAAGGGGCCGTCGCCGCAGATCTTCTGATTCTCCACAGCCTCTTTCATATATTCAAATTCTTTCCCTGTAAAAGGGGGGATATTAAAATTAATCATGCTCTTTCCTCACTTCCTCAGTCGTTCCGCCACACGATGCCTACGCGCATAGTATACCACAATGTGAAGCAAATTCCTACAACAGCTTCTTTTCTGTTTCTTATTTCCTATACACCACATACCTCGCATTCCCAAATGCTTCCGTATATCCGTGATCCCTCACAAAAGCACCCAGAATCCGCTGTTTTTCATCCATTGCCATCTTTTCCACATCCACGCCGAACCAGTTGATCGCCTCTCCGTCGTCACTCCAGTAAGCTGCCACCCCCGAGGAGACAATAATAACCGGGAGCTCCTTTCCCGCCTTGTTTTCCGACTCCACAGCCGCCAGATCCCGGGTGTACTCTGCCATGCGATAGGATTCCAGATCCGGCCAGCCCGTGGAAAGCGCCGGGGGCATATCCAGCAGATAATGGAGACCCGGCAGTTCGCCGTAGGTAATCGCCTCCCTGCCTGTCAGCCCTTCCTCCTTCGTAAAGCCGGACAGCTCTTCCAATAGCGCGCCGTTTTCCAGATTCGTGTAAACCCCCGCCGCCTTTTCCGGCGTTTTTACACGCATCTCCCGGGCCTCCCCGTAAATACCGTCCTGAAAGACAAAGCATGCATGGGAGCCGATGCTCTGCACCGTCACAAAGAGAACAAGGAGCACTGCCGGAGCGCGCCAGACAAAATCATAAACCACACCGTTTCGCGGCCGCCCGCCATACATCACCCACAGCAGAAAGGGCGCCGCCAGAAAGAGATTGTTGATAATCGGATACAGATCGTTGTTGCTGCCAAGTGGCGTCAGAAAAATCTGCAAAAGCACAATCACCGCCAGGATCTTCTGCTCTGCGCACGCTTTTTTCCCAGTCAGACAAAGCGCTGCTGCTGCGATCGTCACCAGAAGCAGCAGTACCGCAGGGTAATAAATGCTGCCGTTTCCATACTGATAATATCGGAAATGAAACATGCCCCTGCCCCAGTAAAAGCGGAGCAGCACCAGCAAAAGCAATATATAAGCCGCCTTTATGATTACACCAGTTATTTTATATGCGCCCGGCTTGTCCGAAACACTTTCCGCCCGGCCTTTGACCTGCACATCCAGTTTCCCGCTTTCCCGCAGCCCGGTGTTTTCCCCCGCGCCGTACAGCCGCTCCCGCACCCAGAACGCAAAGCATGCCGCCGCCGCGCAGACACCGGCAAACGCCAGCCAGTACAGTCCCTTCCCGTAATCGCCAAACATCCCTGTGAGCATGGAAGCCGGCTTGTAATCCACCGCCTGCTCCGTCATGGCAAACATGGTCTGCACCATATCCGGGTATGCCGATACACCGTATCTGGCGCAAATTGCCGCCAGAGGCACGCCAAATCCGGCTGTATAGCCCAGCAGGCACCAGCCGGTCGTCTCCGCAAACCGCCGCCATGGCAGAGACTGTTTTCCCGCCTTTCCCTGTGCCGCATTCCGCTCCCCCGCAGCCCCCCAGGCTGCCGTAACCTCTCCCGCCGATGCGTATTCACCCCGCCTGCAGGTCAGCGCAATCCCGTACCAGACTGCCAGAATCAAGGCAGCCTGCACCACATTTGGCATCCGCACCGCCACATTGGCTCCAAGACAGATGCCCGCCACAGCGAAGCAGAACCGCTGTCTTTTCTCGGACATGACACCGCCGCCCGTCAACGCCCGGTAAAGAAGCAGAACCGCCGCCGTCATCAAAAAATACGTCACATAGTTGTACAGAATCGTGGACGGGCACCAGCAAAGCCCCAGCGCAAGAAATTCCCCCAAAAACAGAAGCGGCGCAGCGATCCGTTTTCTCAATCCGAAATAGACCATAAGTGCCGTCGCCGACTGCACAAGCGTTGTATAGCATTTCATGCCGAGCATCGTTTCCCCAAAAGGAAGCTGCATAAGCAGCCACCCTGCTGCATTGGAGAGAAAAGTCGCGACCATCCATGTCCCCTTCATAGAGTCAAAATACTGAAAATTAGTCAGACTGTATGTCGAGTCCGCCACGTCAAGCCCCTGATTAACAGCCAGGAACGGATAAAGCAGAAGAACTGCCGGAAGCAGATATTTCTCTATGAAACTTTGATATTTTCGATATATTTCCATGTTTCCGCTCCTCCGAAACGCCGCGCCCCGGTAAAAGGCGGGTGTGCAAAAGCCGACGACAGGCCGCTGCCTGGATCACCTGCCCGGTCTGCGCCGAGCTAAAGCTGCCATCCTCTCAAACACCCACGCCCGCACAAAATCCACTGCCGTGCCGGCCGCATAAACCGCCAGCACGCACAAAACCATATGCGGCAAAAAGAGAAAGCTATCTGCCACCTTCTCCACACCGAGCCACTTCATCCACTCATACCGCACCAGTATGTGCTCATGCAAAAGATATACCCCGAACGTGTATGGCGCAAGCCTTCTCACTGCCCCTGCAAAACGTCCTTCCCCAAGATGCAGGTTCTTAAACACATAGAAAAGGGAAACCGCTCCCGCAAGACACAGCAGATGATTATAAGTATAGAGCAAATCCGCATAATAGGTAAACACTTCACGCCCTCCGAGTCCAAAGGCGTTTGAGAAAAGTGCCAGCACCCATATCCCCAGACAGGAGACGGCATAGCCCGCCGCCGCATGAGACTGCTTTTCCAGCCATCGGATGCCATATTTCCTTATATAGCCCGCCACCGCAAATAGACACATAAACCACCCGAAATCATAACCGTAGCGGTCCGTGACAAGAGGCAGCGGAAGAATGGTCTTTTCCAGGGAAAAAAACGCAAGCAGAAGCGCCAGCACAGTCTGCAGCTCCTTTCTGCCCATTTTATCTATACCCGCCGCCAGAAACGGAGCAAACAGATACATCAAAAGATAAGCCGTCGCAAACCAGTAATGCTCCGTTCCCAGCGGGAAGAGGAAGCCGAACCAGTCATAAACGCCAAGCTGCGAAGCGGACACCGTTCCAGCCGCCAGGAGAAAGACAGGAATCAGCAGGGAGTAAAAAAGAACCTGTAAAAGCAGGGAGACCACCCTCCCCGGCTTCCACGCAGATTCCACAAGAAAATAGCCGCTGATGAGCACATAACAGTTCACCGCCACAATACAGAATGCCTCCGCAAGCCACGCTAAACCGCCGACAGGGTTCTCCATTACATCAAAAGGAAATGACACGGCAATCCCGCCCTTCACCAGATAATGAAGCGAGATTATCATAAGCATCGCCACGATGCGCAACAGCTCGAAATTAGCCTGTCTCTTACTCCCAGATCCCATACGCCCTGCCTTTTCTTCACCCGGATTTTTGCCGTCATTTACAACAATCTGCATTGTTTCCGATGAATTTACATCACATTTCCTTCTTCGTTGTATCCTTGAATATCCAGATTTTACTCAGTACATAATTCGCCAGTATCACCAGCACCTGGCAGACCAGTTTGGAAATCTTATCATTGATCGAGCAAAGATCTACCATCACATACATCAGTACCAGTTCCAGCACCTCAGTAGCCACCCGTGCCCCAATAAAAGAAATGAACTCCTTCAAAACAGAAGCTTTTTCCTTATTCTGGCTCTTAAATACGAAATTTCTGTTCGTCCAGTAGGCAAACACTACCGTCAGTACCCAGGACACCCCGGTAGCCGCCATGTAATGCATGGCAATGGCGTCCGCAAAGATAAAATACAGAATATAGTTCAGAACAAAAGCAAGAAATCCGAAGATCAGATAGTTGATCCCCTCCTCATGCTTCCTATACATTCCCCATCCGAAATCCCACAGTTTTTTTATCATACGCTCCTACCTCTCCCTGGAAATGGCACCTGCCTGTACGCGGTACACCATATCGCATTTTTCAATCGTCTGCAGCCTGTGCGCTATAATCACGAGCGTCTTTCTCCCATGCAGCCTGTTGATCGAATCCATAATCGCCGCCTCCGTCTCATTGTCCAGCGCGGAAGTCGCCTCATCCAGCACAAGCACTTCCGGATCCTCGTAGAGCGCCCTGGCAATGCTGATCCGCTGCCTCTGCCCGCCGGAAATGCGGATCCCCCGCTCGCCGATTCCGGTCTCCACGCCTTCCGGCAGACTCTTTACGAAATCATCCAGAGCCGCCTCCTTCAAGGCACGCCACACCTTCTCGTCGTCAATCTCCTCCTCCGGCACACCAAAAGCCACGTTCTTGCGGATCGAATCGTCTATCATAAAGATCGTCTGGGGAATATAGCCAATGTTCTTAAGCCACCCTTCATACTGCCCGCTGACATCCGTGCCATCCGCCAGAATCCGTCCGCTCTCCATCTGTAACAGCCCCAACAGAATATCTACAATCGTTGTTTTCCCCGCGCCTGTAACGCCCACGATACCAACGGAAGATCCGATCGGGATCTCCATATCCGCATGATCAAAAATCAGCGTCTCCGTGTTCGGATATTTATATGTGATATCCTCCAGCCGAATCAGCTTTTCTAAAGGCAGCTTTTCTACACTCTGCCTCTGTTTATAGGCCTCCGCGTCATACGTCACGCTGCCGTCGTGTATTTCCTCCTGCAGATTGTCACTGACTCCCATAAAGAAAGGCTCAAAGTAAGAAATCGAAGTCTGATAGTTATTGATGCGGTTCACGCTGGGAAGCAGACGCATGGCTGCCGCCGCCAGGGCCGAGAGCTGCGGAAGCAGTTCTTTCATCTGCGTCCCCTGCCCAATGGACAGGACAAAATATCCGACCATGCCCGCAATACATACCGTCTCAATCAAAAGCCTGGGGGTCGCATTAAACAGATTATATTTCTGTACGGAACTGACATAGCCCGCCCCGCACTTTGCGTATTCATTGATAAAGTAATTCTCCTTACAGCCGATCTTGATTTCCTTAATTCCCATGACCGACTGTTCGATCCATTTATAAAGCCCGCTATAATAATCCTGGTTGTCCTGTCCGGCCTTGATCATAATGGGCTTCAACACCTTCTTAATCAAAAACAGAAGCGCAACCATAAGCGCTGCCACCGTCACAATCATCATGGCGTCAGAGTAGAGAAACAAAGCCACCACCAGGCAGGTAAAAACAATGCACTCGCTGAAAAGCTGCAGACAGCTCAAAATCAAGCCGTACATGTTGTTTACGTCAGACGTGATGTTCCGCTGAATGACAGATGTGTCGGCATTCAGATAATACTCATAGGGACGCTGCATAAAATTAATCATCATACGTCTGGAAGTCGCAAACTGGTTCGTATAGACAAACTTAAGCTGCGCTTTCTGCTGAAAGAAAAGGTAAATATTTTTTATCACCGTCATTCCCACAAAGGAAAGCAGTAAAAACATGGCAAATTCGGCGTTGCTCTCCATCCCCAGCGTCTCGTATACCGAAGAGAGAAACTCGCTTTCCCCCACCGCCTCCGGGTCCATCACCACTGTCACAATGGGCACCAGCATGGAAACACCCAGACTTTCCAGCACACCGCCGACCAGCATCATGATGATAAGCGCAACCATGGCGCGCTTCTGCCTGCCATCCAGCAGGACATTCATTTTCCTTAAAATCTTAACCATTGTCAGGTTCCTTCTAAAACCAGGCGGCGATACTGCCCGCGTCTTTGCTAAACTGTTATCGAGTATACCACAAGCGCATCCATCGCGCAAATCTGCACTCTGTGGCCGCATTGCGCAGACTCTAAATCTCTTCATTCTGCCGGTGCAGCTTCGGATCCTCGTACTTGTCCATAAAATCTTCTCCCAGATAGATGATCTCCTGTGCGAAACGAATGTTGTGCACCACCGTAAAGACTGAAATCACCCGGCTGAAAGTCAGCCCCTCGATATAATTTAGCACTTCCATCGGAAATTTCCGATCGAGCACGATATGGTCTGCAAATTTTTCTTCATAATCTAAGAGGTCTCTTGGATGTGGTTTGATCAGAATCACCGACTCCGCCCCTTCCTTCTGCCCATATAAGGCAATGCAGTCCCTGAAAATCTGCTCCCGCACCGAAAGCTCACACAGGGGTTCCGTCAAAAGAAGAATCTTATCCTTTCCCACCGACAGCTTCTCCTGTATCTCCCCTATATTGGCGATAAACAGCCGCACCAGAAGCGCCTTGTCCTCCTTTGTCAGGGAATCGGCCAGCTCCTGTCTGGATTTTTCGATATATTTTGGGCAGGGATAGGGCAGAACGGAGATATCGTTGACTTCCATATCAATACAGTACTTTCCCCAGCCGTTCTGAATGAATATCAAATTCAGAGAAGCGAGAAACGCTTTCAGCTTAAAGTGCCCCCTGTTGTCGTAGCGGGCGGTATCGTAGGTGCTGATGCAGTCAAGCCCGTCCTCCAGCGCATGATACCGAATCTTTTTATAGCTCAGATAATACCCGATCGGGTCGGAATCGCAGAACACATAAATATCTTTGTACGCTTTAAAGTCCACCGGCACATAGAGCTCCTGCGCCTTCCCCAGAAGTTTCGTGTAACGGATGCGGGCCAATAAATTTAGGAAGAGATTTCCCCTGTCCACATGGTATTTCATAATCTCCGGGAAATTGACGTCCTCCTTTTCCTCGAACATGTACACCGCCTCGAAGAGTCCACAGGCTTTTGCCCTCTCCTCCAGATCCCCGAAATCGTTGGACATGGTGCTCATAACAAGGGTGGCGTTCCCCCGTTTTTCCCGTTCCAGATTCAGCTCCTTTAAACATGCCACATACACATGATAATATGTGTGGCAGACATAAATTCTATCTTTCATACCGTATCTCCACGCCAATCTGCGCCAGCACCTGTTTCCCGAGCTCCATGGCCTGTTCCGGCGTCTCTCCCGTCGTGATCACATGCCCCAGCCTGTCGTTGCTCGACCGAGTCCCCTGCACATGGTCTCCGGGCTTTTTGTAGAGACTGATTTCCTCCACACCCTCCAGTCCGTAAAGAGCGTCCGGCACGGTGATCCGGGTAATCACGCCCGCCTGCGCCGCCTCCTGCTGCCCGCTTGACGCTGTCTCACTGTCTTCGCCGCCCGGTCTGCTGTCCACGGAAGCCAGCATCCCCTCCGCAAGCTGCGTGGCTTCAGACACTCGCGGCGCTCGCCAAATGCCAGCTTCGCCGCCGCCCGGCTCGTTGCTCACGGAATCCAGCATCCCCTCCGCAAGCTGCGGGGCTTCCGGCTCTCGCGGCACTCGCCAAATGTCGGCTTCGCCGCCGCTTGGCTCGTTGCTCACGGAAATAAAATGGATCGCCGCACCGCGCTTCCACTTCGGGGTAAGGTCTGGCACTTCCCCTGTCGCCAAAAGCACCGAAGCGCCCACCATATCGATACCCGTCGAGAGCGGCACAAGCCGCGAAGTAATAAAATCGCCGCCCAGTCTTGCTGCCAACTCCACAATCTTCGGCCCATCCTCCGTCACCTTGATCTCCACATGGGCGGGCGCATTTTCAATACCGATGGCCCTGACCGCCTGCACCGCCACTTTCCGTATCCGCTCCTGCGTTTCCTCATCCAGCCTGCTCGGCTCACAGTGTGCCAGCTCCACAAAATAGGGCGGCGGCGTGATAAACTTGTCCGTAATCGTGAGGATATGCGGTTCGCCCTCTATCACCATAATTTCCACGCTGACCTCCGGGCCGTGCATGTATTCCTCCACCATAACCGTGCCATTTCGGGCATTTCCCCTGCTGTAGTGGTATATCGCCCTATAATATGCCGCCATTCTTTCCGCACTCTCTTTGCGTGCAAGCGTCTCATACTCCAGCTGCTCCCCCTGATGCACTTTATAATCCATATGCACCACGCCACGGCTCCCCGCATTGTCCGCCGGCTTCACGATGCAATCCCCTTCCAGCTTGTCCACCGCCTCGGAAAACGCCTCGTAATCCGCAGCCGCATAGTATTCCGGTATCGGCACCCCGCATTCCTTTAAACGGTCTCTCATTTTATTTTTTATGGTGGCGCAGAGCGCGTTCTCATAGGACAGATCCGGCCGCTTTCCCAGCTTTTCGTTGACGTAAGCCGCCGTCCGCACGGGGCCGTCGCTGGTGGAAGTCATCACCACGTCGGGTCGGTAAATGAGCGCCTGCCGGTAAACCTCGTCCTGATCTAACGTACTCACCACCAGCTTTACATCCGCCAGCGCAAAACCCACCGCATTCTCGTCATAATCCACCAGAATAATCTGATAACCCAGCTCTTTCGCTTTTTTTATTGCCGGAACCTGCAGCGCACTCGCGCCTAAAATCATCATTTTTTTCTGCTTTTCTTCCACTTCGCTTTTCTCCACCCAAACGCACCCACACCATAATCTACCGGCATAAGTCCAATATTTTCCCGCATAAATCCGTCCCCGCCTGACAGCTGATCCCCATCGTCTTTCCCAGCCTCATTAATCGGCATTTACTCCACAAACTTCCAGTCCATCGGCGTCCCCCGGGAAATATCACAGCGCGCCTTTTTGCCCAGCACCTCCTCATAATACATCGGAGCCATACCGAACGCCGGACGGATAGAACGCAGATTTTTTTCCGTGAAAGTCTCTCCCTTTTTGATATCTTCCGTAATAAAGAGGGAGCGTCCCTCCTCCCGGCTTCTCTCCTGCTTTTCCGTCAATTTGTAAGTCACCCTGCCGAGCGCTTTCTCTACAATACGGATTTCGTCCACCATCTGCTTAAACTCCGCAGGCTCCATGGAAAAGGCTCCGTCAGGCCCGCCGTCCGCCCTTGAGAGCGTAAAGTGCTTCTCCACCATCCGCGCACCGAGCGCCACTGAGGCAACCGCCACCGCGGAACCCATACTGTGGTCGGAAAGCCCCGTCAGACAATCAAACGTCTCCGCCATATGGGGAATCACCCTGACATTCATGTCCTCGTAGGGCGTTGGATAAGTAGCCGTGCATTTCAGAAGTATGATCTGCTCATTTCCTTCCTCCCTGCACGTTTTCACCGCCCTCTCAATATCCTCCAGATAGGCAAGTCCCGTAGCCATGATGACAGGCTTTCCCAGTCTTGCAATCTTACGAATCAGGGGAATATCCCAAATTTCAGGAGAAGCGATCTTGTAGGCCGGCATGTTCATCTCCTCCATAAAATCCACCGCGGTGAAATCAAAGGGTGAGGAAAAACAATCCATTCCCAAATCATTGGCCAGCTTCATAAGCTTCGGCTGCCATTCCCACGGCGTATGCGCTTCCTGAAATAATTCATAACAGGTCATGCCGTCCCAGATCGTTCCCTGCGTGATCCGAAAGTATTCATTATCGCAGTCCATCGTAATGGTGTCCGCCGTGTAGGTCTGGAGCTTCACCGCGTCCGCGCCCGCCGCTTTCGCCGCCCGTATAATCGCTTCCGCCCTGTCGTAGTCCTGCAGATGATTGGCCGACATCTCCGCCACGATGTAGGTCGGCTCTCCCTCCCCAATCATGTGGCTGCCGATTTTTATTTTATCTTGTTTCATTTTCTCTCCCCGCCAATCAGGCGTCTCTATTCCTTCCCAAATATATCTATATTTTTCAACCACGCCCTGCCTACAGCGCATGTCATCACTCACAAAATGCACATCCGCTTGCCGCAATGCATTTCTCTCACCGCTCACGATTTTCCCGCATCATCCGGAATTTCATTTCCGCCAGCGCCAGATCGGACGGATTGTCAATATCCTGCACCTCCGTCTCCGGCACGATAATGGGCAGATAGCCGTCCGGCAGATCGCCCTTGGCCGCCAGATAACGCTTCACATGATAACAGTAAAACTGCCCGCTGTCATGGTACACCGGCTCCAAATCCTGCGAACGCTTCATGGCGTTTTCCGGATAGCAGTACACAAGTTTTCCCTCTCGGATCGCCATGCCACGCTGGGGCGGAAACGAGTAGCGCACCACCGGCATCACCCCGGAAGCCCCCTGCTCCACCAGAAGTTCCATTGCCTCTCTCAGCTTTTCCGCTGTCACAAAAGGAGCCGTCGGATAAATGCACGCCATATAGTCAAACGTCTCACCCCGCTCCTCAAAGTTACGAAGCACTTCCATCAGCACATCGTCCGTGGTGGCAAAGTCCCCCGATGTCTCCTCGCTTCTCATAAAAGGAACCGCCGCTCCCGCATCCCGCGCAATCCGCGCAATCTCCTCATCGTCGGTAGAGACCATGATTTCACGAAATATGCCCGATTGCAGCGCCGCTTCGATGCCGTATACCAGCATTGGTTTCCCCATAAACTCCCTGATATTTTTCCCCGGAATGCGCTTGCTGCCGCCCCGGGCGGTGATGATCGCCACCGCATTTAACTCTGCTCCCATTTCACACTCTCTTTCCTTGTATACAATATCGGCATCTCAAATCGCTGCGGAGAATGCCGCTTTCGCGCTGCTCACACGACGCCCTCCACGATTGTCTTGTCGCCTGCTTCTATTCTCTTTACTCCAATTTCCTTGTTCTTATTGAAATTGAAGCTCAGCATATAGCCCTTGTCTTTATGGTAATAGTCAAGATACTCGGTAAGCTGCTTTTCTCCCCTCTCATTGTACTCGTTCCCGTGCCAGATTTTTAACTCTAAAATAAACTGCTCACCCTTATAATCCACAATGACGTCCGTCCGCCTCTCATCCCGCGTCTCGGCCTCGATGTAATAATTTCCCGTGCCGTTTATGATCGGTTTTAAATAAATAAGGAAAATCTTCCGCCCCTGTTTTTCGATGAATCTCTCATCCTTATCCCCGCAGATTTCCGTAAAATATTCCACAAATTTTTTGAGGACAAGCTCCATGTCGAGCATTCCGTCTCTGATAAAACCAATCCTGTCGCTGCCGCCCCGGGCGTAGACATCGCCTCTCGATTCCTCCGCCATAAACAGATTGAGCAGACACATTTCAAACATCCTGTTGGCTATTGTCACATGACCGTTTTCCTCTTTCAAATACCCAAACATAAGCCCGGGATTTATGGATTTTTGCTCAGGGCTGAACGTTATTTTTCTCCCGCAGTATATGATGTCTTCTATCATATCTCGAAGTTCTTTATAAATATCGAGCTGCTTAACAAGACTTTCAAACAGCGGCGAGCTTTCTTTCAGTATCATTTCTACCGCCTTCGCCACGCCCTCCTTGGACCACGCGGACGCCGCATCTCCAAACGCATCATCCTCGGGAAGCTCCTCATCGATACATTTGCATATGGAAGAAACAAGCACCGGATATCCCGAAGTATACTGATAAATTTCATCCGCTATCGCAGGGATATCCATACCCGTATGCTGATCCTCCTCATATTCCGCCAACATGGACAATATCTGTTTCACCGAAAAGCTCATGTCAATATTAAATTTCGCGGCCACATTCCATGGGCTGTTATACTGATGTTCCGAATCCGGGCGAAGCTTCAGCTTCAAATTTTTGTTATCATATACGCCCGCAAGGATTACCGAATGGAAGATCGGAGTCTTATCTCGCTTTAAATAATAGCTCCGCAACTGTGCCAGAAACTCAATAAACACCTGATTGTTTGACGCGCTGTCTACCTCATCAATCATCAGTACAATCGGCTTTCTGCTGTTTCCGCAAACGCCGCTGAGAGTCATAAACATCACCTTTAAACCATATCCGTTTCCCCGGGCAAGCTCTCTTAACGGTTTTAACAGTTCATCCGCGCCGTCAATGCTGCCAAGTTCACACTCCCTGATGAACACATCCAGAAAAGCAGACGAAAACCTTGCCTCATCCGCGAAGTCCTCGATTCCAAGCATCTGAAAATCAAGAGAAACAACAATGTATTCTTCGGACAAATAGTCCTCCAGCGCTTTCAGTGTTGTCGTCTTGCCGTACTGACGCCCTCTGTTGATGACAAAATAGCTGCCGTAATCAACAAAATTTTGCTTAATCTTTTTCAGCCTGTCATCAAGCCTTACCATGTAATGTCTCTGCGGGCTGCAGGAACCTGTCACGTTGAATCTGCGTTTCATACCGTTACCTCCGTTGTTTCTTCCCCAGCCTATGTTAAAATTATTTTAGCATTGCGGCAAAAATATGTAAATGCTCCCTGCATTGCATGATAGCATCCGCCTCTTGATCTGTCCAAGCGCCATATGCATTCAAAAGGGGCACGTCTCAGTTCCTGCCGTATCTTCTGTTGTCAGTATAATAGAAAAATCCGACAGAAACTGTCCTGAACGTGCGGAATGCACCTCTGTTAGAATTTCTCTGATGGGTTTATTGTATAGAAATTATTTGGAAAAGTCAACGATGATTTTGAACGGAATAACGTTTTATGTCCGCAGCCTGCACTCCCCATGCACCACATTCAGCCGCTCCGCATTCTTCATAAAATAAAGCGTCTCCAGCGTCTCCCCCATATATCCGAGATACCTGTCGTTCCTCTCACTCCCTTTCGGCACGCTCAGCTCCTCCGTCCGCATAAGAATCGGGAACAGCCACGCACAGTAATCCCGCAGCACACTCTTCTTTGCGAGAATCACATTGTAATTATACAGATACCGCTGCGAAAGGATTTCAGGGAAATCCGCCGCGTACTCAGGCTGTAATTCAGAAAGCGCCCGAAGCAATGCCTGCCAGTCCGCTTCCTTTATGTACCTTTCGTGGTGGGCATGGATGTCCGGCTCATAGGGGAGCGGATAAGGCAGCATCGCATCCACATCATTGTCCGAAAGCCGCAAAAGATCGTCCTCCGCAAGATCGAACCCCCGCCGGTACTGGCACAGCCCGTAATACTGTCCCTCCTCACCGTCCGCAGAACCGCCTGTGTCCATTTTGTTCTTCCATATCCAGTAAAGCGCCGTCAGCTCGCAGTAATTTCCGTTTCTGTCCGAGATATGCTCTCCGGTGTTGTCCGTAAGGTCGGCCACCCGCCCATCGCAGCAGGCCGCCCCCGCCTGGATCGGAAACACATAATCCGGCAGACTGCCGCTGTCCCTTAAGGGCCTGTCCACGTGGGATTTTGCCATGTACATTCTGATAAAAGGCATACGGCACCCTACCGGCAGCGCGGAGAGAGGCAGGAACCTCCCCATCCTTGCATGGAACAGCTTCATCAGCTCCGCATGGCGGGCAAAAGTGAGCCGCCTGTGGTGACGGAATCCATAGTTTTCCAGCGTCTCCTCGATATCGGGCTGCACCTGTTCCGGGGTGGCAATGAGGACTTCCGTCTCCCGCTTTTCCTCCACAGAAAGCCCCTGTGCGTAGGCGGACAGTTCCCGCACGGGAATGCCGCCAAGAACAGGGGCGTTGCCGTCCATCTTTGTCACGAGGAAGCAGGAAATCTCCCGCTTCGGGTATAAAGTTGTGATTGCTTCGTACACGGCGAGGGCATAGCCCTGGGCGCCGTAGATTGCCAGTTTCATAAATTTCTCCTCTGAAGCATATTCGCCATTACATATGCCACGTAATTCTATTTTTAATAATCTGACTTTTTCTAATTCCCATATTTAACAATTCACATTCAATATCTTTATAATACAAATTAGATGTTACAAAAATGTAATAATTTTTGTAGGCAGAACATATTTCCTCGGGTGCAATTACCTTTTTCCCTTTATAAAACATCTGTACATCTCTAGCCTTCTGGTCACAATATACCAATCTGGATTTTATATCATCTTTCAAATAACTTAAAACCAACTCGGCATTCTTGCCCATTCCATATAAAATAATTTGCCTATTGGAATCAAATAAAGATAAGATACCTTCTATTTCATTCTTAAAATCTATATTATCTTCATAGTATTGCTTTTTCTCATCCTCTATAATGCCACATTTTTTTAATTGCACCATGATGTCTTCTTCTGCATCCCAACAATTTGTGCCATACAATCGGTTTATAAATGCTTTATTGTAATTTATTCTAATACAATTTTGTATCCACTCAATTTTGTTGATATAATAATTTAGCCTATCCTTAGGATTAATAAATCTAACTCTTTCTTCTATTTTAAATTCTTTCCTAAATAATTCCTGCAATTCCCTTCTTGTAAATGTCAAACAATTTACATATGGATAACCATATTTTTTCTGAAAATCTGCATTACAAATCTGTATTCGAAGCTGATCCAATGCAGATATGTATTCCGGATAAATTTTATAAACAGGTGTCACATCATACCCCTTTGCAAAGCCTTCTTCGTTATTATAGTCTTGTCCCCATTTGGTTGTTTCCAAAAGCGTATCTGACCACGGAATTCCCAGAGTATCGCAAAAGTCTCCCCATATGTACCTGGGATTCAGTTTTAGTTCTTCGAACCGCACCTCGATCCCCTTCCACCCTTTAACTGCAATTCGATATTCCTCCCATGGTTCACAAAGTAATCGTACCAGCTCCCTATTAGTCTCAATAGACAGCGGAGTCCTATTCATATAGTTTAAGCAGCTCCCTCTCTGGGCAATTGAATTCCTTACTCCATACATTAAAAATCCATTAATATTTTGATACGCAAACCATTTTGCAAATACTTGCATTCTGCCCCTGTCTATTTCATGTGGTTCCCAATACATATAATATTCAGAAATATCATTTATCTTATTGTTTCGCATTCTTGTATAGGCAGCATAAAAAATAACAAACAGTTCTTGACTTGTTGGATCATGATCCATTTTATCAAGATACTCCATACATGTTTTATCAAACATATTTCTGTCAAAAAGAAGAGTTCTACTTTCTTCCCCCATTTCCTTTCTAACTAACTTCCAAAAAGTAGGAATGAGCCTTTCTATTCCAGTCTCTTCAAGACGAATACAATAAGAAAACAAATTATGTTCAAACATATCATATCCTAAGCTAAGGATATTGGGATGATTGTCAAGACATTCTCGAATAAAAATATTTCCACTAAATGCATTAATGCACCCCAATATAACTCCCCTATTTATTAAGGGAAAAGGCATCACTTTTCTTTCACCGCCCTCCAATCCAACATATGATTCAAAGCGCGAATAATAGCCCGTATAATTCAATATATTTTTTTCTTTTAGCTGACGCTTACAATTATGAAAATTCCACCACCATTGTTCCTTGGCATTCCCTGCCCCAACATATTCAAGAACAGCTATTATACCTATGACCTCTTCTCGTTCACTAATTTCTCCGTTAAATTTTTCATAATCAACTATACAGCTTTCCCTCTTCCCCGTTTTAATAAAAAACCGCCTCAGCTTATGGCACAATAGTTCATCTCCAATCAAAACCACAGTTTTATCCTGTAAAACACAGGTTAGTTTTGAATCAGGAATATCCATATAATCTTTTAAGAAAAAAAAGCTTTCATCCCGTTTATAGCCTTGATAAGCATAATGATCCACTTTTCCCAGGCCGAGCACACTATCCTTATGTGTGCAATCCACTAATGCCAGATCAGACATCCCCCTAATCTCATCTGGTGTCAGGATTTCCTTTCCCAACCATTGCATACCATCATAATCTTTTTCGTTGCGCAAAAATCCTTTGATTTCCACTCCATAATGCATAAAAAGATCAAAGGCATCCTCCGTTTCATAATCTGCCTCCCCCAGTAAAAATACATTTCTTCCCTTCAAGAGCTGTATGAATTGTTCCAGGCTTCTTTTAGCGTTACAAATTTTCCCCGCCCTCACATTTTCCATATACAACTGATAAATGCAGTCAAACTCTACAGAGGAAGTGCGAGTAGCATCCATACAAGGTACATTAAAATGTTCCCATGTTCCCTCTGCATAAATCACCAGCAAATTATGATAACTTTTATCTATAATCTCTGTATCAATTTCCAGATAATCCCAATACTTCCCCGTCAAGATCACTGCTATTTTCCGCTTCCGCAGATATTCACATAACTGTGCTGCAAGTTCATTGCAACCCTGTATCATTACGCCGGAATACTTCGAATAAAGTTCTTCAAATTGTAGTGCACCATGTTCTTCCATAATCTCATTCAGCATTCTCAGTTCCTGATTCGCCACTTCATCCTGCCACGCAAAGCATACCACATTCCCCGCTGCATCAATTACAGGTACACTTTTCTCATTACGATGTACGGCAAAAAACCGTTTTCCCTGTTCCCATATATCTTTATTAAAAAGAATTGTATCATCGCCTTTTTTGTATCCGTTCGCTGAATTATATTCGCAAAAACGCAACATGTCGTTTCTCCTATAGTGCAAAATATTCCATGATCCTATCGGCTTGTTCACCCGGCAATATTTCTCCATCGTTTTCCAATATTAAGTCCGGGCGCATTGGTTCTTCTCCAATAATGTGTATCCCCATGACATCTGTATTCCGTTCATTGGTCTTCCCACTGTATAGTCCTTTCTGGTCTCGCTTCTTTAAAGTGTGCATTGAAACTTTAATATAAATTTCCCTATAATTTTCAATGTATTTTCGATTCCATTCGCGCACACTCTCAAACATTGAGATCGTACAAATAACAATTGTTATTCCCTGTTCCGAAAGAAATTTACACAATCGGGAGTACCTCATCGCACATTTTCGTCTGTCAGTTTCCGAATATCCCAAATCATCGCCAAATACCTGCCGCAATGTGTCTCCGTCCAAAAAGACTGTTGCTGGATCATTCTTTTTTAACTTATTAAAAAAAATCTTTCCTATCGTAGTCTTGCCGGCTCCCGACAACCCGGTTATCCAATAAACACATGCCATAATATCCTCACTCTATTTCTGATTCAACTACACGAAGATCCCCCACATCGTCAATTTCAAACCAGCCCCGGTGTATATGAACTGCTTTTAACTTATTGCCTTCGTCAATCAGTCCCTGCAGTAAATCCGTCATATACATTTTCCGGTATGTCCGGGCTGTTCTCCAAAGTGCGATCCCCTTTGCCGTTCTCTCTTCAGCTTCCTTCGCAAGACCAAGCATTGCATGCAGGCCTTCTCTTTGAAATCTCATCAGACCGATGTATTGGGATTGTACTCTTGCCAATTCTGTCGTCTTCTGCCCGATCTCGGTCAGATAATCATCCCGGTCAAGCAGAAGCGTTTCCGCATCATCCAGCGGATTCCCGCACCGTTCGGACCAATAGGCGTACCATCCGTCATCCACAATAACAGAAGCAGCTTCGTCAGACGCCAGGATTTTTTTCAAAACTTTCTCATTATAAATGATATCTCCATAGGAAATTAAAATGTCGTCTTGACTCTCCATCAGTTCTCTCGCACACATCAGGGAGCATACCATGTTCGTTGTCCCATACTCCTCATTCACGATAATACGGATTTCGGTGCCTGCAAACCTGCTTTGCAGCACGTCCCCGCGATATCCGGCTACAATCGTTATGTCTGTATCCCGGATACCACATGCATGCATCGTATCAAGCTGTCTTTCAAGAATACTTCTTCCTTTTACTTCCACCATACACTTTGGCCTGTCGTCCGTAAGGGGACGCAACCTTGTCCCCTGTCCTGCCGCTAAAATAATCACTTTCATTTCTGCACTTCCTTTATCCACATTAACCAAATAAGTTCTTAATCCTGTCAATATCAGTTGCCTGATAAGGACTCTCCCTCTCCGGATGCCACATCGTAACAACAATATTCTTATCCGGATAAGCTGCCGCCTCAATCACACCATCTTCCGTCCGGGCCATTGCCACGAGCGGATTCTTCAGTTCTTTACATGCCTGATTATGGAAGCTGTTTACCTCCATGCTTCCCCATTCACCGTCCACAGTATGCCGCAGCGCCACATGTCCCAGGACAGTCTCCATCTCACAGCCAAAATAGTCCAGGACAGACTGCATCCCCCTGCAAAAACCATATAGCGGAATATTTCTTCGCAACGCTATCCCGATAAGCTGTCGGTCCGTTTCATCCCGCTCCGGCGCCGTTCCGCCATATTTAATGAGACTGTTTCCTCCTGTCAGCATAATTCCTGCGGGAGAAACCGTCTCCACAAACATATCCAGATCAGTTATCACATTAGGAACGGGTACCGGAAGATACCCGCATGCCTCTAAAAGCAGCGGTATGTTCTGATCCGTACAGTCTCTGCGTTCCCGATAGCTCTCCACAACTTCTACCCGCTGTGTATAAATCACCGTTCTCTTCATCCAAAATACCCTCTTCCCTTGTTGCCTACATTTATCTGGCCTGCGCCATCCATATTCTTGTGGTATAAGGCACTTTCACATACCTGTCTCCTTTTGCTTCCACAACTCTGCGTATTTCCCGGTTAATCAGATCAAACTTGTCTCTCGACTGGCGCTGTACCGTACCATGGGATTTCCAACCCTCAATAAAATCTTCTGTGAGGATATCATGTAAAACCGTTCCTTCGACATAAATCACTTCTCTAAACAGGTTACTCCGGTTAATAACCTCTGTCTGATCTTCCCTTCTGGTTCCGTAGCTGTAATCAGCAATCTGCGACTTTAGGATATCCTCTATCTCTTTCTGGAGTGGGTTATCCAAATCCCTGTGATTCCACATACAGGCAAACCAACCATTATCTTTTAAAATCCTTCTGCTCTCTGTCAACGCTTCCTGCCGGTTACATACATTGAAGGAAGAACCGAACGTTACCAGATTAAATTTGCTGCTCTCCATTCCTGTATGTTCTCCGACTCCCTCAAACCACTGTACATTTTTATACGTTGCCGTCTTCTTTATACCGTTCTCACGCATGGCATCGTTTGGTTCCACCGCACAGATATTTAGTCCGTATTCTGCCAGCTTTAAAGTCAGGTGAGCCGCTCCCGCTCCCACATCACAGGCTGTATCCCCCTTCTTCACACCCGAAATTTCAAACATTTTTTCGATTGCGCTTTGCGCATAACCCGGTCTTTTCAAATACGCCTCCGCAAGATCTGTGTAATCCCATTCTGTTTTCATAGTACCAGTCCTCCTATTTTTTGTGTAATCTGACTTCAGATGCCGCAAAACAAAAGGACATGGATCTATCCTATCCAGACAGTCATAGACTATTTACAGCTTTGCACTGTCCACGACCTGGAAAGATACGGAACCTCTATTTCATCGAATTCCTGAATAATCTCCTCGATTTTATTCAATATTCTATGAAACCCCTCTTCGCCTGCCTGCACCTGAATATCATTTACAGACTTCCATGTATTCATATATCTTTCTTTCGTCATGAGCTCCACATGAGGAGCCTCCGCGAAAAGAATGTTTTTAAAATATCCTTCATAAAGCAGTTTTTCTTTCATTTCCTCCATGGAAATCGCCTTGCCGGAAGAAACCCTTTTCATTTTCGGAACTTCGGTATAAACGGCATCTTCAATTCTTTTGTGCAGCTCACTGCCCTCAATATCCCTCGGATTCCAGATCGCCGTAAAAAAGCCGCCTGGAACCAGGATCCGATAGAACTCCTTCACTGCCAGAACGCTGTCCGCCCAATGGAAGGAAGATCCCATCAATACCCAGTTAACACAGCTGTCTTCAAGCCCTGTAGCTTCCGCTGTTCCCTCGGACCACGATATACCCCCCCCCCAGTTTTTTAGGGCCGCCTGACTGCGCATTGCAGCATTGGGTTCTACCGCATAGCCGCTAAGCCCGATCTCCGTCAGGTTTTCTGTCAGTTTTCCTGTACCCGCTCCGATATCAGCCACTTTACCTTCTCCGATACAGTTGAAAATATGATTCTTCAGACATTCCAATACTACCTTTGAATATCCCGGCCTGTTCTCATAAAACTTTGCCAACTCCGTAAAATCTCCATGCTTCATATAAAAACCTCCCTTTCCATTATTTTACTTCAAAATTTTAATTGTTTTAGATAAAGCATCAATTTCCAGCACCCTTACATTTTTGTATTTCTCATACAGTTTCTCTCCCACCCCTATCGCTGCTGGTATCCCAAGTTCCCCGGCACGGATTGCCATATGGGAATTAGCACCTCCGTACATTGTAATAAATCCTTTAATATGATGCGAAAAAATCCAATCATATCCTGGATCTGCACTAACAGTCAAAACAATTTTATTCGTTATATCCTGATTTTTGATACCATCGCATAATTCTGCTATTTCACCACTTGCTTTATTCTGTGTAATATAATTTGCCTCTGTATCTAAATAATGGAATCTCCACACCTCATCCGAATGAATCAGAATAGGAGGGAGGACTAATGTTTTGGTAAGCTCGTAATCTTTCCTGCCTTCATCAACTGACTTTTTTATAACTTCGCCAGCATCTTTTGTTGTTGAATACAGGCGTCTTATGGCCTGAATGTCCAGATACGCACAGTCATCCCTTGTCAGTCCAAATTTTTCTCCCAGGTATCCTATCATCTGTATTGCCTTGCTTAAACTTTTTGTAAAAATAAATTTGCCATATTCCCTGCCCGCAATTACAGTCTTAATAAAGTCCATCATTCTCAATATATCGCTGTTTAATCCGCTTTCTATAAGCGCATCTTCTAAGCGATGCATCTGCTCTATGGACAGAGCAAATTTTTTTCTTTTCTCCAAATATTTGTCTGCCGGTTCCCGCTCTGTCCAGTCAAAATATAGATCTGGCGCTTCATCATAGCGTAGGGAATTAATGTCATATGTGCCCGGTCTTAGATGCCCATACTTATCCAAAAACAAATTTTTTGTTAATGTTCTAAAGTCATAGCCCATATCTGCATTAACTGTGTCAACATCGTTCATAAAGTTCTGGTAATCTTCTTTGGAGATAATATTCCTTTTTTCCATCGACCGCAAAAGCTGTACCGCTATAAATGCCCCACGTGCAAGTCCCGCAAACGGTAATGTCCCATAACGTTTACAATCCTCTAACAGCCAATAAATCTTTTCTATTTCCCCCATACTGCTGTCAATTATTTTTTGATAACGACTTTCCAAAATATTAATTTTTTCGTAATCTTTACGCCATAATCCAGTATCTGAATTGATAATTCTATTTGTTACATTCCTCAACGCCGAAATAATGCATTCAAGTTCCTGATCTGAAAATCCGTGCTCTTTTAAAACACATATTCGCTCTGGCAAATCCAAAGTGTAACAGGAAAAAACAATATCAAATTCTATCTTATCGTGCTTTGACGGATCTTGCTCCAATCTGTCCAAATAATAATTTACAAGCTTGTTGCTTATTTTCTCATCAAGTCCAGCTGGAATAAAAGAGTTAAAACTCACCCGGACATCTATGTATGGAATACCGCCAAAATTAATCATTAGCGGAAAGCTTCGCATATTGCGATACCCATAGTTATCTCTCTGGTATGCCCATACACTATCTGTAATAATTTCCTGATATAATGACATGGCTAATGGTTTGGGTCTTATCCCTATCATTTCAGCCGGATTCCAATCCGGCATGACCCCATATATGCTCCTGTTTCCACATAGATACGGTTTTTCTGTTGCATTCCGATCCAGTTTTGTCTGGATCCGCTGTAGCTCCCTATACTGTTTTTGATAATCTACCGGCTTTCCGCTGATACAGAGGGGGCGAACTTGGAGAATATATAGTTTATCATCCTTTGTTAACGCAAATTCGACATCAAGATTATTCTGTCCAAACAATTCTTCTAATTGTTTCAGTGTTTTGCAAAGTCTCTCGAGATACTCTGGCATCAGTCCTGATTCTTTTCCCTTAAAAACATATAACAACTTATTAACACACCCATTTCCCGATGTGACCGCAGATGTGCCACCACTCTCATCATAATTAATGACATAATAGTTCCCCAGCGAATTGGGATCTAAAGTAAACGCAACACCGCATATTTTCGTATCCCTCAGCATAGGCTGTACCAATACCTGGTTTTCACCATCTTCACTGTCATAAGACATAATCACTTTATTTACCGCATCTGCGAATTGCTTTTCACCCTGCACATTTGCCACAGACGCGAATTTTCCTGCCTGTGAGCTTTCCTGTGTATCTTCATTGATCGCACTACTGCGAACAATAACTTCTTGCTCCCAATCTAACCATGTTTTTATATATTTTTCCACACAGCCATCTGTGTTAGTTTTCCATTCGTCTACAGAAAAATAGATCTGTGGCAATACGTATGCATACTTTAATTCATTTTGAATTCTCAGAAGGGTCTCCGCCTTTGTTCCAAACTTCACCATATCAGCCAATTTCCTTTTCATAATCTAAAAATGCTTCAGTCTGCTGTATTTCCTTATCTCAGTTTTTCAGCAGTGCCATACTGCACCCGTCACCTATCGGGGTTTTGGCAATGCGGATTCCCTGCTCCCGCTCAAACAGATCCACGGCCTGCTTCACACCCTGGAATACATCCGAAAAATAATCGTGCAGTAAAATGCAGCCGCCAGCCGCCAGCCTGTCCCAGAAGTACCGCAGGCCGTTGAGCATCGGGACATAAAGATCCATGTCAAGGTTCACGAAGCAGAACCTGTCATCCACCCCCTGCATGCTTTCCGGGAAATATCCTTTCCTTACCACGACATTCTGCGGGTAAGTCATTTTTTCCATCACGAGGCCGACCCCCGTTTCCGCAAAAAAATCCCGGTCCGCAAAGCGGCTCTTCCCAAAGTCCCCGCTGCCGGCCTTCTCATGCTGCATGTCGCTGCTGTCAAACCCCTCAAACGTATCGCACAGGTACAGCTTCCTGTCCGGGAAATAATAATTGATGAACTTCGCGCAGTCCCCCCGGAACACACCGCATTCCGCCACATTTCCTTCTATTTTTTCACTCCTGATCCAGTCAGCATACCCGCTGATAAAACAGATCCTCTGGTCTATAAATAAATCCATAAACCGCAGATCCGCAAAGGCATTCACTACCTTATCCTGCGGCACCCCCAGCTGCACCGCCTGCGCCTTTATCTGTCCTGCCGCTGAGGGGCTGCCGGCCACAGTCAGCAGTATGTCAAATGTCTGGTCCGGCACCTGTTCCGGTGCAATGACCGGGACTGATAAAAGGCGCTGTCCCCACAGGCTTTTATTGTTATCCGTGCACGCCACGGTCTCATATTTTTCCGATATCAGCAGGTTCGGCAATACACGCCTGCCAAAATCCCCGCATCCCCACATGATTACTTTCATAGTGTTCTCCCCCTGTTTCCTGCCCATTTCTGTCACCGCCGGACAGCTTACATAAATGCCCCAATAACCCTGGCCAGATTTTCTTCAAACACATCCATGGAAAAATGCTGTTCATATATCCGTCTGGCATTTTTACCCATCTGCCCCAGCCTGTCCCGGTGCTCCACACACCATTTAATCTTTGCAGACAGTTCCTGTGCATTCTCATTTTCAAAAACCAGTCCGTCCCCGTCCTGTATGTATGCTGCCGTTCCCACGGCATCCGACAGGATGCAGGGCACCCCGTACATCATGGCTTCTGCCGCTACGGTGGGCATGGGATCTTCCCTGGACGGGCAGACCATCACATCTGCCCGGCTTAAGATCTTCCCGAGTTCTTCCCTGTCTACAGGCCCCGTCACAGTCACCCCCGAAGAATCCCTCGCCTGCTCCTTAATCCTTTCTGCCAATAAAGACGTATCTTGCCCAACCAGATAAAAAACCGCCTTTTCCCTTGCACTCTCATCCAGCATCCTGACCGCACGCAGGAGAATGTCCTGTCCCTTCCTCTCTTCTATATGGCCGACTGTTACAAAACAGGTTTTTTCCGCTTCTCCTTCCTGCCGGCAGATCTCTTTCCTTTCTTCACTCCCCGCACAGTCCTCCACTCCATACAGGAGCCGGCCCACTGCCAATTCCGGCACCGTCTCATGGATGGCCTGTTCAGGCACCGGCCCTACAGAGAGCACCGTAAGATTTTCCTGTGGAATCCTGCGCAGCATCTCTTTGTCCACGCCATCGTAAAAAAAAGACGAATCATGCAGCCACCAGATCACCGGGATTTTCAGATTCCGTTCCGTAAGAAAGAAATAATACCCCACCGAATTACACAGAATAAGTGAAAATCCTGACACCCATCCTGTCTCCCTCATCGTTGCAAGCTGGAGGTTTGGATCTATCACTACCGGGATGCCATAAAGTTCCACCTGCTTTCGCAGGGGCCCGTCCATCATGGAAGCTATCAGAACCGGATATCCCCGTTTTTTTAAGACCCTGGCCATCTGGAACAGCGCAATGGCAGTTCCCCCCAGGGCCAGGTCCGTCGACAGGAGGGCAATCCCTTTTTCCCCGTCATCCCACGGCTCCCGGCCCGGAATCCCGTAATACGCAATATCCTGTTTATTAAGGGTCACAAGCCTGCGGAGGTCATAAAAGTGGTAGATGTTTTCCTCATCAGCGCCCAGCTCTATAAGCTGCTTTTTCATGGCTTTCACATGAAAGCTCATGATAATAACCGCATCGTATTCTTTCGCAAGTCCCTCCTGCGGGGAAAGCACCTCATGACCATCCATAATGGTATGCTGCTTTACCGGCGAATTGTCAATCAGCGCTGCAATGGCCTCTTTTGCGAGCCATTTCTTAAACCGCTGGTAATATTCTCCCGTTCCAAAAACAAGCAGTCTCATCTTCCTCCCTCCGCCTAAAGCGTTATCCTTTCCCTTTTCATTGAGGCAAGCAGCTCCGTAATGCTGCAGATCCGTGTCTCCGTCATCGTTTCCAGTTCTGCCTTAATGCTCTCTTCCGCCTCCGCCAGAGAAATAAGAACCAGATCCACAGACGGCAGACCTGCCTGCGGCAGATATACCGGAATCTTCTCCTCCAGATACGCCGCATTCCTGTCAATAAAATATCTGACCTGTATCCCGTTTTTCTGCAGGCGGTAATACAGTCTCTTCCCAATATAACTGTCCCCGTAAATCGCAACGCTGTTCACTCCGGCACGCTTCAGATACTGGTGAAGATACCGTCCTTCTTCCTGCTGCTTCATCCAGTCATCATAGATAAAAAACATTTTCTGAAACTTGCTCAGCAGCCTGATATGGTCTTCTGCCGCTGCCCGAACGGCTCCCCGCAGCTTTGCCAGTTCCCACGGAGAAAAGAGACCCGCTGACGCCGCGGCATCATAAACTTCCTGCTCCGACGCCATCATATGTACCGCATTGATTGACTCATTTTCACCTTCCACCACATGTTCAAATAAGATTTCCGGGTTCAGTGCAAGTTCTGCACCCGCTCCCAGCATACACAGCCACAGCAGCCAGTCATCCGCACCATTGTTACTTAATCTGGTCTTCTTCCAGACTGCCGGTATCTTATCCCTCCTGATCAGTACCTGTCCGGGAGAGATAATGGAATTTCTGACAGAGATGATAAAATCTCTGGTAATCACCCGTTCAAACGGCATCCTCGTATCATAAAACTGCCTTCCCTCATGCAGCAGTTTACAGACCACCGCATCCGCCTGCCCCAGACAGGCAAGCTGACTCACAAAATAGCCCGGCCGGATCCTGTCATCCTGATCCAGGAAAAGGACATAGTCCCCCGTACACTGCTCCAGTCCCCGCACCCTGGCTCCGTGAATACCCCTGTTTCTTTCCGTTTCAATCACCTTGATTTCCATCATCTCTGAAGCCAGATTACCTACCGGTTCAGGCGGATCATCATTCACGAAAAGAAGTTCCAGTGCACACACACTGTCACACTTCGCTGCACAGTCCTCTATCTGTGCAATCATGCCATCTATGTATTTTCCACCGCGATAGATTGGTACGATTATACTGGTTTTTTCCATACAGTCTCCGTCACATCAGCTTTGCTATTCCTTTATCAGACTCTCATGTATATACGTCTGTTCTGTCGCCCCGTTACAGATCATCAGATACCCGTTTTCATTGAGCAGTTTTTTAATTCCTCTGATCTTGTCCACACTGTCCGGGAACATCCTCGCATGTGTTTCCAGGCAGAGCTGGTCGAATCTGACACCCGATCCTAGAATCTCCGGCAGGGCCAGGAACTCCGAACCTTCCACATCCATCTTCAGAATATCAAGATGCCCGAATCCGAACTTTTTCATCAGTGTTGCAAGACGGTACATTTCAACCGTAATTGTCTTCTCTGATGTCCAGGCCGCAAAATACTCCGAGTAGTCTGTGTAAGCCTGATCGCTGTTCGGACAGTGAAACTCCTTTTCCCCATCCTGGTCCGACAGTCCATAAGGAAAATAATGCAGCTTTTCCGGCACATCACTATCTTCCATATATCTGATTACCTCAGGCGTCGGATCAAAGGCATATACTACCGCTCCATATTTTTCCGCCAGCTCTTTTTCAAAAGTGTAATCAAATTCTACTCCAAACGAAAAACAGACGGGATCTGTCACTCCTTCTAAATGACTTTTAGCCAGCCGGAACGGCATATTTTTTCCACAAGGCACCAGTTCCATTTCCACATCTTTTTCACCCTGTAAAAAGGCGGGCAGATTTCTGTAATACTCCACCCCATGATCTTCCAGTGCTGCCACTACACGTTCCTTTTCCTCCTCGTCATCCATGGAGATGACAAACGGGTTTTGTCCAAAACGCTGCACTGCCATTTCCAGATTTAACACCTGGCACCCCTTAAACAGGGTAATCTGATCCGCCACTTTATCACAAAATGCATCAACGTGAACATTCTGTTCCGTCAGCATTTCAAAGTTTTTTGCTCCCCTTAAGTTCACCCCATAAATTACAACTGACTGGTTCCTGTTTAGCATTTGAACCTTCCTCCCGGATATTTTAAGTCTTTCCCGCAATGGTGCAATAAACCGTGCAATCACTGCATCGTAAATGACAGCCGAGTCGTTATAATCCTTCAGCCGGTTTAAATATAAAGTGTACCATTCTTCCGGACTTGCTTTTATATCTTTCAGGTAGCCATATCCCCTCCGGCATGTTTTATAATGCAGTTCTTCCCCCGATCTTGTGAAATAGTGGTTTATACGGATCTTTTCACAGCACCCGTCAGGAAAAAGCATGTCTGTAATATATGATCCCTTTTCACTCAGACAGGCAAAACCAGCAATATAATCCATGTGGTGGGGATGGCACTTCTGTACTGTCCTCGGATTTGCAACTGTTTTGATATGGGCAGATTCTATCCTCTCTTCCCCCAGCCGGTGCATATAGTTTTCAATCACCAGTCCACCCGGCCGTTTCTTATGCCCGCTCGTTCCATATACACGCCAGTTAATTCCTACTCCGCCGCCGAGCAGTTTCTGTATACCATAGGATTTCATTCTCTCCCGGTGTCCATCCAAAATCCCGTCCAGCATTCCCATAAGCAGCTCATCTGCCGGACTGTCTACCGGCACAAGAAATTCATCCACATCTATAATTGCCATATACTTGCTTTCAAACTTATAGTGGTCTACCGCATGCTGATATGCCTCTGACTGTCCGTCTGTCCAGTATTGATATGTCACGACATCCTGTTCTATGTATTCTGTAAGAAACTCTCTCAGATCATCTGTGCTCTCATTATCATAAATATAAAAGTGATCTACTCCCAGCATCCGATGGTATTCCATCCACTCCCTCAGATACGATGCTTCATTCTGGATAATCAGGACAATAGAAAGCCCATATAAATACGTGCCTTCAAAATATGTCTCATGAAGATAATCTATCAAAGAAACCACTTTTTTTCCGTCAATGCCTTTCTCTGACAGCGACATCTGTATTTCCCGGAAATACCTGTTAGTCGTTACTACAACAGAATCATAAGAATCATTTGGAACATCACATATATCCTGTATGATATACGTCTGATGTCCCACCTGTATTTCTTCCCCAAAACGGTCTGCATTGCCATCACAAAGCGCGATAATATCTGCTCCCATCTCTTTTGTCAGGCTGTCATACAAAGAGGCCTGTCCAAAATAGACACGAAAATCTTTCCCAATTCCGTAAATGATGATTTTTTTCATTTCTTTACTCCCCTGACAATTCCTCTGCACAGTCTCGTCGACACATAATTCTGTCTTACCATCTGCGGGAACCACATGTATCCTTTTGCGGCAGAAAATGCCATACCATATTTTGTAAGCGCATCTTTAATTAGTATTTCATCAAAATCTCCGTGATAAGCGCATATGGCACACTTTAAGTCTGGCGATCTGGATATTAGTTCCTCGGCTCCCAGCAGAGCATCCCACTCGTTCCCTTCTATATCCATCTTTATGAAATTGACAGGTTCCTGTATCATAGAATCCAGTCTGGCATACTTCCCTGAATCCAGAGAAGTCGCAAACTTATTCATAATTACAACTTTGTGTTCATAATCCTTAAAAGTTTCCTTAAGCGCCTCAATCCATTCCTCATCCGATTCTATTATGTACAGCCTGGAAACCTTGTCGATAATCTGTATCGAAAAATTCCCTTCCGCAACACCAACATCTACCACCACATCTCCATTTTTTACGCAAAAACTATCGTCCATATATTTATGCGGTGACTCTGGATCCTGTTCAGTCAGAATGCTCCTATAGTAATCAGCTACCATTTCCCTGGTATTCAACGATCTTGCAAAGTACAGGCGTTTATCCCCATAACAGATAAAATGCATTCCACAAACTTCATCAAATCCAATATCAAAATCCATATCTTCATATTTTTTTACAAAATCATAATTAAATACCTGTAAATCATTTTGCTCCAGCCGCTTTAATATCCCTATAATTTCTGGATCCTTGCTGCCAAGGTACCGTTTTACAACACACTGTTTATAAAAGAAATTCATTGTCTCAACAGTCGCCTTGATTTCTGGAAAATCCCGCCTGATCTGCCTTTCTATCTCTTCATACCGCGCCGTTACTATCACAATTCTATCCGGCGGTGTCTTATGTAAAATGTCCGGTGAATAAACTTTTCCTCCACAAAACATGTTTCCTATTTTCTCAGGATCATTATCGATAAAACCCAGCACATCATACATGCTCCGAATATCACACTGCCTCAGCACCTGTCTTGCCAGATTGCCGGTTCCCCAGATAAATATTTTTTCCATTAACCGTTCTCCGTCCGTTCTTTGTTTCGTTTCATGTTCCACACACCCACTTCTGCTACAATCTGTTTTCTGTATTCATCTTCCCAATCCGCATTTCTTCCTGTCATATCGTTTGCGCATCTGCCTTTTTCTACCTCAGCCACCATCTTTCCCGGGATGGCAATTCTCTGATCCACACCTCTGATGTACCATTCGTACTCATTATCTAACTGCCCAATATCAAGCGCCTGATATCCGGCAAGGGCCAGATCATAGGCAAGTACCGTTGCTGTCGGGCCAAGCGAAATGCATACCAGTGTGTCCTTTCCTGCTTTTTCTTTAACCGTTCGCAGAATATCTTCATATATATTCCATGCATTTTTCTCCGGGCATTCGATCCGGCTGACTCCTTTTGCTTCCCAAAACAGATCATTACCCACACCAATCCGCGATTTCCTTCCTTCGACAAGAAGCACATCCCTGCCCTGCCATATCTTTTTAAAAAGACTGAAAATTGTTTTTGCGTGTTCTTTATCTCGGTAAATAATATACGGTCTGGAAACATATGCATCATAATAAACACAATCTTTATCAAGCAGTGCACAAATCTCCTGCCTGTTGGGAACCATATATTCCCTTATGTCATCCGCCATCTTTTCCTTATATTTTTCAAGCGTTCCGAAATTATCCGCCAGCGCAACAATGACATTATCCCGTTTAGAGACAATGATTTCTCTCAGCCGGCCGGCCAGTGCATTATCCTCCTTTTGAAACCACGCCCTATCACGATGCAGCATAATCTCAAACTCGCCATCGCCGTATCTGCAAAGCGAGCATCCTTCTGCTATAATACGGTTTAACAGGTCTTCTGCACTCCTGATCCGTACAGCCGGTTCTCCCGCCAGTCCCCACTCAAATGGTGCATTCAAATATCTGTTCCTGTATCTGTCACATCTCTTTTCTGCCTCCAGCACTCTGTCCGCACGATTCCTAAATACTCCTGCCGCGTCTTTATCCCTCCAGTAAGTTACAATCTTTTCTTTTGGGATCCCCATGTCGCTACACTGTTTTTCAATACCAGTATAGTTTTTCGGGGAAATAAACACATAATCAAACGCAGCCTGACTGAGGAGCTCCGGCGGTGAAATATGCAGGCCATGCTTCCATTCTGTTCCCTGCTTTTCGGTATCCGAATCAACTACTCCCACCACAATACATTGTTCATTGTCAATCTCTGGATAAATAAAATCTGCATAATATCCCGCTCCCCATATGTACACCTTATTCTTGAAAATTTCCTT